>WBZM01000235.1_pt1 | contig 89291 bp, 69 predicted proteins | sample 5204271 | NCBI WGS metagenome assembly WBZM01 (sample SAMN12344346, study PRJNA552823) | activated sludge metagenome | biome: Activated sludge suspended growth; feature: Nitrification reactor; material: Wastewater; isolation source: activated sludge from nitrification reactor of wastewater...
CCGGGGGTGTTGCTGGGTCTGTTGGCGCGTGCGGCCGTGGAGCGGCTACTCCTCTGGTTGGCGTCGCTCAACTTCGTGCTGCCCCTGCCGCTGACCGATGGCATCGCCATCGACCTCGTGTCTGTGCTGCAATTGAGCGAAGCGCAGACGCGCCTGACCGCCCTGAATGCGCGCGAGACGGGCCTGGTGGTCTTCGTCGCTCTGGCGACGACCGCCGCGGGCATGCTGCTGACCGGGCTGTTGGCCATGCTCGGCGCGCTCCTCTACAACTTGCTGGCGCGCGGCTTTGGCGGCGTGGAGGTCACGCTCGACCCGCTGGATGCCGCCCTGGTGCCGGCCCAGCCCAGCCGCGCGCGGACAGCCCGCCCAGCGACCCCGGCCGCCGCGCCGGCTCCCGCGCCGGCCGTGCCGCCGCCGTTGGCCCGCCCCAGCCGGCCGACGCCCCACGCCTGGCTCGTGCCGACGAAGGGCGGCGACTGGCTGCCGCTGGGCGACGACGTGACGCGCATCGGCAGCGCGCCGGATAACGACATCGTTTTGGCCGGCCTCTCGCCACAGCACGCCGAGATTCGCCGCGAGAGCGGCCGCTACCTGCTCTATGACCTCGGCAGCCGCCGCACGTGGGTCAACGACGCCCAGGTGGCGGCCGTCCACTTACTGAAGGACGGCTTCCGGGTGCAGTTGGGCCAGACCGAGTTTATGGTACAGATTGTCACCTGAGGAGGAATATGGACGCCGACACCGTGTGGCAGCTCTATCCCACGCCGGCGCGCGAGACGCCGCTCAATGGCCTTTACCTGGGCCACGCCCTGCGCGACATCAGTGCCGCGCAGAGCCGGCCGTTCGTCTACACCAACTACGTCCAGAGCATCGATGGTCGCATCGCCATCCCGCGGCCGTCGGGCAAAGGCATGATGGTGCCGCCGGATACCTCTAACGATCGGGACTGGCGGCTGTTCCAGGAGCTGGCCGTGCAGGCCGACTGCCTCATCAGCAGTGGCCGTTATCTGCGCGACTACGCCGAGAGCAAGGCACAGGAGATTCTGCGCGTCTATGATGAGCCGCGCTTCGAGGACCTGGGCCACTGGCGGGCCGAGCGTGGCCTGTCCCGCTACCCCGATCTGGCCGTCATCAGCGGCAGCCTCGAATTCCCCATCCCGCCGTTCCTGACGCAGGCGGGCCGGAAGGTGATCGTCATCACCAACGGCGCGGCCGACCACACGCGCATGGCCCGGCTGCGCGATGAGGGGGCCGTGGTGGTTGTCGCCGGCGAGGCGGATGTCAGCGGCCGGGGGGCCATTGCCGCGCTGGGCGAGCTGGGTTACCGCACGCTCTACATGGCCACCGGCCCCCGTGTCCACCACCTGCTGCTGGCCGACGACATGCTCGACCGTCTCTACACGACCGTTGCCCATCGACTGCTGGGCGGGCAGCCCTTCAGCAGTTTGGTGGAGGGCGATTTGTTACAGCCGGCCATCGGGATGCACCTGCACGCGCTGTACTATGACCCGCACGCTCTCGACGGGTTGGGTCAACACTTCACCTGCTACACGCGCTGATGGCCATTGCGCTGGTGGTCTTTGTCGCCGCGGCCATCCAGGGCATCATGGGCTTTGGCGGCGCGCTGGTGGCTATGCCTCTGCTGGTGACGCTCGTCGGTATGCAGACGGCCACGCCGGCCTATGCCATCATCGGCACGCTGGCGACGCTGCTCAATGCCATTCGCTGGCGGGCGCATGTGACGCTGCGCGATCTGATGCAACTCGTGGTTCCGGCGGCGGTGGGCATCCCCATCGGCGTCGTCTTTCTGGGGCGCATGGACGCCGTCCTCGTGACGCGGACGCTGGGGACCATCCTCATCGGTTATGCCCTCTACAACCTGGCCGGTTGGAAGACGCCGCCGCTGCACGGCCGCCGGTGGGCGGTTGCCGCCGGCTTCAGTTCGGGCATCCTCAGTGGGGCGTTCAACACCGGTGGGCCGCCGGTGATTGTCTACGCCGACGCCTGCGGCTGGACGGCCGAGCGCTTTCGCGGCAACTTGCAGACGTACTTCGTGCTGATCAGCGGCTTCCTGCTGGCGGCCCATGCCCTGTCAGGACACTTCACGCTGCCGGTGTGGCGGACGGCGCTCATTGGCCTGCCCGCGCTGGTGGCCGGCCAACTGCTGGGTGTACGCCTGTGCCGTTACATCAATCCGTTGCGCTTCCGGCAACTCGTCCTGGCGTTACTGCTCATCCTGGGGGTGCACCTGCTGTTCTTCTAGCGGCTGGTTGCCCGGTCTAGAACGACTTCGGAACCGAAACGGCGCAACATCTCGTTGACCTCGGTCACGGTGGGCATGTTGTGGCCCGTGCCCAGCTTTAGCACCTTGGCCGCGCCGGTGGCATTGCCGATGTCGCCCAGAGCCTCCAGGTCGAACTGGCGCAGGTAGCCGTAGATGATGGCCGCGGCCAGGCTGTCGCCCGCGCCGGTGGCGTCGAGGGCCACGACGGGCAGGCCAGGAGCGATATGGAGGGCGTCGGCCGTCAGCAGGAACGCCCCGGCCATGCCCCGCTTGATGACTGCCAACTGCGCCCCCCGCCCCAGCAGGACACGCGCCGAGTTGACCGGATCGGCCTCACCCGACAGGCGTCGGGCTTCGTCTTCGGTCGCCAGCACCACTGTGGCCAGCGCCGCGGCTTCGCTGTGCCAGGCGTTGTCGATCTTGGGGTTGCCGGGACCCGGATCGAAGAAGGACGGCACGCCGGCGGCGCGGGCCACGCGCAGCGCCGCCAGAACGATGGCCGGTACGCCGTCGTGGTCGGCCCAGCCGTCGGCATAGAGGGCCTCGGCCGCGCCGATGAGCGGCGTCCAGACCTCCGGCAGGCTCATGACCTGCAAGCTGCCGGGGAAGCCCAGGTAGGCCGGCTCGCCGCGCTCGTCAACGATGACGCTGGCGACCGGCGTCCGCGCGCCGGGGCTGATGATCACGCCGCCAACATCGACGCCCTCATGGGCCAGCCCTTCGAGGACGATCTCGCCAAAGAGATCGTCGCCCACCTCGCCCAGCGCGGCCACCTCCAGCCCCAGATGCGCGGCCATGATGGCTACATTGCACGCCCCGCCCGGCCCCAACGCCAGATACGAGACGCGCTGCAAGTCCTTCGGCTCCAGGTGGAGTTGTTCCACGCGAATAGCATAGTCGGCCAGAATGTCGCTGAGGATGATGACCATGAAGGCGAGCCTCCGAGCTACCAATGATGTTTGCCGATCACTGCCCAAGGGTTACTGGTTATTGCCGGCCACTTCCGCCACGAACCCTTCTATCGTCAGCGGCGCGCGCGCCAGCCCCAGCGCCTGGGCCAGGCGCACCAACTGCGGCGGCTCGACGTTGGTCGTGGCCAGCACGTCGGCGCGGGTTAGGACCTCGGCCGCCAGGCCGTCGGCCAGCACCTGGCCGTCGGCCATGACGATGGTGCGGCCGAAGTGGGCGGCGCAAAAGTCGATGTCGTGGGTGATGGCCAGCACCGTGCGCCCCTCGGTCTTCAGACGCTCGACGATGCCGCCGATGAGGGCCATGCCGCCGGCGTCCTGGCCCATCGTCGGCTCGTCGAAGATGACGATGGGCGTCTGCATGGCCAGCACCGACGCCAGCGTGATTAGCTTGCGCTGCGCCGCGGTCAGGTCATAGGGGTGGGTGGTCGTCACGCTGGTCAGCCCGACCATTTCCAGCGCCGCAGCCACATTCGCCTGCCGCTCCGCCTCCGGCTGCCCCAGCCGGCGCGGCCCGAAGGCCACTTCGTCGCCCACGGTGCGTTCGACGATCTGGTCGTCGGGATTCTGGAAGACATAGCCGATGCGGGCGGCCATTTTGGCCACGGTGTGCTCGCGCGTGTCCCAGTCGCCGATGGTCACGCGCCCCTCGCCGGGCTTCAGCAGGCCGTTGAGATGCTTCGCCAGCGTCGTCTTGCCCGCGCCGTTCTCGCCGACGATGGCCACCGACTCGCCCGGCGAGACGCGCAGGCTGACGCCGCGCAGGGCTTGCGTGCCGCTGGGGTAGGTGAAGTCCACATCCTCGACGAGGATGGTCATCGGCTCCGTCCTTTGCGGTTGTCGCGCAACGCTCATCGGAAGAACTCCACGGTCTCTTCCAGGGTCACGGGCAGGTCGGGCCGGTCGGTGCGGAAGCCGGCGGCCTGGGCCGCGCGGGCCACCTGGGTATAGCGCGTCGGTTGCAGGCCGTATTGGGTCAGGTCGGCCGAGGCCAATACATCCCCGGGCGGCCCGTCGGCCACAATGCGCCCCTCGTGCAGCACGATGACCCGGTCGGCGAAGACGGCCACCCACTCCAGCTTCTGCTCGGCCAGCACCACCGTGGCCGCGTCCGTCGCCGCCAGGTCGCGCAGGACGGCGAAGACCTCCTTGGAGCCAATGGGGTCGAGTTGCGACGTCGGCTCATCGAGGACGACGACCGGCGGCCGCATGACCAGCACCGAGGCGATGGCCAGCCGCTGCTGTTGCCCACCAGACAGGGCGAAGGGCGAGCGCTCGGCCAGGTCGCGCAGCCCGGCAAAGCCCAGCATTTCGTCAACGCGCGCTTCCATCTCGGCCAGGGGCACGCCCATGTTCTCCAGCCCGAAGGCGATTTCCTCGCGCACTGTGAAGCGCGCGCCGGTGATCTGGTTGAATGGGTTGGCAAAGACGAGGCCGACATGGCCGGCCAACTCCGCCAACGACGCGGCGGGCACGTCGATGCCGGCCACCTCGATGCTGCCGCTCAGCTTGCCGCGGTAGAAGTGGGGCACGAAGCCGGCCAGCGTGTAACACAATGTCGACTTGCCCGCGCCGTTGGCGCCGATGACGGCGCAGAACTGGCCCGCCGGAACCTCCAGCGACAACTGGCTGAGGGCTGGCGTCGTCGCCCGCGGGTAGAAGTAGGTCACATCGCCCAGCCGGATCATGCCGCCAACCTCGGCGCGATGGCCAGATAGAGCCGCCAGCCGATGACGGCCACCATGCCCAGCAGCAGCAGCCAGCGCAGGACGCGCTGGGCGGGCGTGTCGCGCAGCACGAGGAGGCTGGTCTTTGGCCCCGGCCGGCCGAAGGCGCGCACTTCCAGGGCGATGGCCCGCTCTTCAATATCGACGATGCTGCCCAGCAGCAGCGGCTGGACGAGCGGCAGCAGCGCCCGCAGCCGGACGAGCAGGTTGCCCTCCGTCTCCAGACCGCGCGAGCGCTGGGCGTCGAGGATGGTGTTGGCCTTGGCCTGGAAGCGGGGCACGATCTGCATCGTCGCCAGCATGATGTAGGCGATGCTGTTGGGGAAGCCGCGCTGGCTCAGGGCCAGCATCAGGCCGTCGGGGCGAGTGGTGAAGCTGAGCAGCAGAAAGCTGCTAATTACCATGAGGAAGCGGCCGGCGCTGCGCACAGCGAACAGCAGGCCCTCCTGTTTTAGCGACAGCGGCCCCAGGTGGAAGATGGGCGTGCCGCCGGGCCAGAAGAGGCCCTGGACCAGCACGAGCGAGACGGCGATGGGCAGGGCCGTCTTGGCCGCCGCGCGCAAAAACGGCCCCAGGATGCCGGCCATGCTGGCGATGGGCACGATGATCACGGCGAAAGCCAGATAGGTCAGCCACACGCCCGGCAGGAATAAGCCGAGGACGAGACAAAGGGCGACAATGGCCAGCTTCGTCAGCGGATGCAGACGATGGATGAGGCTCTCGCCCGCGATATAAAGGCTGAACGCCGTGTTGCTCATGGTCGCTCAGCGGCCGAATCTTAGCGAATATCTTCGGCGCGCGAGAAACGATCCAGGAAGCGCAACGGCAGGGCGCGGATGACGCCCCAGACGACGAAGAACGAAATGGCCTTGTCTAGCGGGTCAGACGACACGCCCTGGGCGAAAGCCGAGGGCAAGATACCGAAACCTGCATTGCGGAAGACGGCCGTGATCACATCCGTGCCCGAACCGGTGACGCCGCCGGAGACGTAGGTATAGATGGGCGCAGAGATGAGCGCGGCAACGATGCCGGCGATGACGCCGGCGATGATGGCGCGCCACCACACTTTGAACCAACCCAACTGCGAGAAGATGCCGGCCAAGAAACCGACGACCATGCCAACCGGCGCATAGGCCGTGTAGGCCGGGTTCAGGCCGCTTAGCCCCCAGACCAGATTCGACAATAGGCCGGTCAGCGCACCAACCCACGGCCCCGCCACGGCCCCGACGAAGATCGTGCCGATGGAGTCCAGATAGAGCGGCACTTTGACTGTATAGATGAGCTGGCCGATGGCGATATTGATCGCGATGGCCACCGGGATCATCACCAGCGCGATCGTACTAAAATCGCGTCGCAGACGTTCCATGTCCTCCAACCTCCTTGCCTATGCCGCCCGTGGCCGAGGGGCCAATGCGGCTATACCCGCTTTCAACCATGGATTGTACGTAACTTTGACCGGCTGTCCACCTCGGCCGGCGACTTACGCTTGACCACAGCGCTCGCCAGGATAAGCTAAGCGTGAACAATCCGTTAACGAATTGTAAGAGAGTTTGTAAGCATCGGCTACTAAACTAGGAACGTCAAATGTATCTGGAACGGAGTCTGCCAACTGTGTGGCTGTCGCCTACTCGTTCTGACCATGCAGATAGCGTCCATATTCGTTCCTGTATGCCGAATGCCGGCAAGGAGGTACGCGCATCAGCAAAAATTAACCAGCCCGCCCGCGGTTTCTTCACACCGCCTAACCGGCCAGCGCCCCCTTCGCTCGGGCGCGCCGATCAACGAACAAACGCCTTTGCCCATGATTCCTTGGAGGACCAAGTTGTTTAGGAAGAACACTCTCAAGCTACTGGTGATTGTCGGTCTATTGCTCATCACCGCTTCGATCGCCTTCGCCCAGGACGCTGCGCAGCCTTCGCGTTCCGAAACGACGCGCACCATTCCCGACCAGGTCAAGACCCTGAGACTGGATACGCCCGTGCAAGTGAGCGGCGCCGAAGCGGCCTTCCGGCTGGCGCCGGAGCTGCGCAGCGCCACCGGCCGGCAGCAGGTCGTCGTCCGTCTGAGCCAGCCAGCGCTGGCGGTGGCTCCGGCCGCCGAAGGCGCGATGGCTGCGGCCGTCTCGCAGCAGGCCGAGGTTATCGCCACGGCCCGCTCGCTCGATAGCAATGTCCGCGTGTTGGCCACGCTGCGTCTGGCGCTCAACGCCGTCGTCATCGAGGCTGACAGCGCCACCCTGGCCCAGTTGGCCCGCAACCCCAACGTCGTCGCCATTACCCCGCTCCGTAACTACGAACTGGATCTGTCGGAGACCGTGCCCTACATCGGCGCGACCGCAGTCCAGAACGAGGGCTACGATGGCTCCGGCGTCCGTGTCGGCGTGATCGACAGCGGCATCGACTACACCCACGCCGTCTTTGGCGGCCCTGGCACGGTCGAGGCCTATGAGGCCAATGACCCGACGATCATCGAGCCGGGAACCTTCCCGACCGCTCGCGTCGTCGGCGGCTATGACTTCGTCGGCAGCGAGTGGCCCAACGGCGACATCATGCCCGACCCCGACCCATTGGATGACGGCCCCGGCGGCGGCCATGGCACGCACGTGGCCGACATCATCGGCGGCAACCTCGGCGTGGCCCCTGGCGTCGATCTCTACGCTCTGAAGGTCTGCTCGTCCGTCTCCTCCTCCTGCGCCGGCTTGCCCTTGCTGCAGGCCATGGAATTCGCCCTCGACCCCAACAACGACGGCGACATGAGCGACCATTTGGACGTGATCAACATGTCCCTCGGTTCGGACTATGGCGACCCGCGCTGGGATGACCTGTCCTACGCGGTCAACAACGCCAGCGCCGCCGGCCTCCTGACGGTGGCCTCGGCCGGCAACGGCGCCGACAAGCCCTATGTCCACGGCACGCCCGCCGCGGCGGTCACGGCTCTGGCTGTGGCCCAGACCAACGTCCCTTCGGCCACGCAGGGCCTGATGGAAGTGGTCGAGCCGGAAAGCATCGCCGGCCTGTACGCGGCCGTGCACCAGCCCTGGTCGCCTGAGGTCACTGACCCGATCCAGGCCCCGCTACAGTATGGCGACGGCAACGGCGGCAACCTCGACGGCTGCGCGCCCTTCCCGGCCGGTTCCCTGAGCGGTATGATCGTCCTGGTCAACCGCGGCACGTGCGCGTTCAGCATCAAGATCAGCAACATCGCCGAAGGGGATGCTCTGGTGGGTATCATCGGCCTGGTCGCCCCCGGCGAACCGTTCGCCGGTAGCTACGGTGGCGGCGATCCCAACATCCCCGGCTTCATGATCGGCCAGGACGATGCCGAGTTGCTGAAGGATGCCTTGGCGGGTGGCGAAGTCATCGTTGCCTTCGACCCAGCCAATGACATTCCGTTGGTCGGCCACATGGTCGGCAGCAGCAGCCGTGGCCCGAGCGGCGGCCAGAACATGGCCAAGCCCGACATCGGCGCGCCCGGCGCGTCCGTCTCGGCCATCCACGGCACGGGCACGGGCACGGAGGCCTTCAGCGGCACGTCCGGCGCGGCCCCGATGGTCACTGGCTCGGCGGCGCTGTTGATGGACGCCTACCCGGATCGCTCCTGGGCGGAGATCAAGTCGCTCTTGATGAACACCGCCGAGACGAACATCATGAATGAGGCCGAGTTCTTCGGCGGCTATCTGGCAGCCATCAGCCGCATCGGCGGCGGCGAAGTGCGCGTCGATCGCGCGCTCCACTCGCCCATTGCGGCCTGGGATCGCGATGATCTGACTGGCTCGCTGTCGTTCGGCTTCCATGAGGTGACAGGCCAGCTTGATATGCTCAAGCGCGTCACCATCCGCAACTACACCAATAACCCCGTTACGCTGCGCTCGGAAGTGGATTACCGCTACGACAATGACGCTAACGGCGAAGTGCGCGTCACGGTGCCCACGCTGATCACGGTTCCGGCCAACGGCACCGTCGGCGTTCCCGTGCGCATGTTTATCCGGCCGCGGTTGAGCCGCCCGCTGCACGAGTGGGTGCTGAACAGCGGTAGCCAGGGCGCGAATCCCGACGCTCTGACGCTGGTCGAGTACGACGGCTACATCCACTTCATGGGCGTGGGGGCCAACGGCCAGGGCGCGGACGCCCATGTGGCCTGGCACGTCCTGCCGCGGGCCGCCGGCCGTCCCGAAACCGGCTTTGTGCGCCAGACCAACACCGGTTGGGTGCGCAATACCGGCGTGTCGCCCATGTACATCGACACCTACTCGCTGCTGGGCAGCAGCCCCGAGATCGCCGGCGATCCGCCGTTGGGCGGCCAGATTGTCCCGGTTGACCTGCGCTGGGTCGGTGTGCAGACATACCCGGTTCCGGCCGGCCAGTGCAGCGACGCGGACTCCTTCGTGATGGGCCTGGCGCTCAATACCTGGGATCGCTACTCGCACGCCAGCCACGTCCTGGTCGGGTTTGACCTGGATGTGAACAACGACGGCGAATTCGATTACGAGGTGTTCAACTACGACGCCTCCGGCGCGTTCGGAAGCGCGCCCAGCGACGGCCGCAGCCTGACCTGGGTCAGCGATCTGGCCACCGGCGACGCCAGCGCCTTCTTCTTCACGCAGCACGAGACCAACTCGGGCAACTTCGTGCTCTTCTTCTGCGGCGAGCAGATCGGCATGAACGCGGAAGACTTCTTCGTCAGCTCCATGAACGCGTCCGCGTTCGCCTATGATTACTACTATAGCGGCTCGATCGACACCATTGACGACATGAACATCGTGCCGTTGGGTGAGCGCTACCTGACTGTGTTCGAGAACGGCGATGTTGGCTTCACCTGGCTGCCGGCGCGCTCGCCTCGGACGCGCTTCGGCATCGTTGACTTCGGCGACCAGATGAACATGACGGAGACGGGTGTGCTGTGGCTCTATGGCCCCGGATCGCCTGGCGAAGCGCGTGTCTGGGAGTTGCAGCCGTAATTGGTTGACGATATGAGGTAAGAAAATGGGACCGCTGGTCATCTAGATGGCAGAGCGGACAGCAAGAACGCTTCTCATTTTCTTCCTCCTCCTGTAGCAAAACGCCGCGCCCAGTTTTTGGGCGCGGCGTTTTTGCTGGGAGTTGTGGAATTAGGAATCAAGCGTCAGGAGAAACCTCCCGGTTCTTCATTCCTAACTCCTAATTGCTTGATCGATATCGGCGATGATGTCATCGATGTGCTCCAGCCCGACCGAGACGCGAATCAGGCCGGGGGTGATGCCGACGACGCGGCGTTCGCCGTCGGTCAGGGCGCTGTGGGTGGTGCTGGCCGGGTGGGTGACAGTCGTGCGCGCGTCGCCCAGGTTGGCCACAATGTCGCACATCTTGAGGTTGTCCAGAAAACGCCGCCCCGCCGGTAGCCCGCCGCTGACCTCGAACGTCACGATGCCCCCGCCGGCCGACATCTGTCGCCGCGCCAACTCCGCCTGCGGATGCGACGGCAGGAAGGGGTAGCGCACTGTCGCTACGCCCGCCCGGTGCGATAGCCACTCGGCCAGCGCCAGAGCGTTGGCGCAGTGGCGTTCCATGCGCAGCGGCAGCGTCTCCAGCGACTGGCTGAGCAGCCAGCTGTTGAACGGCGACAGCGCCGGCCCCGTCTGCCGGGCGAAGTGGGTCAGCTCGTTGATGGTCAACCGGTCGCCGAGAACGACGCCGCCGATCGTGCGCCCCTGGCCGTCGAGAAACTTGGTCGTCGAGTGAACAACCAGGTCCGCGCCCAACGCCAACGGCCGCTGAATGACCGGCGTGGCGAAGGTGTTATCGACCACCAGCAAGACGTTGTGCTGGCGACAAAGCGCCGCCACCCAGGCCAGATCGACCAGCGTCAGGTCGGGGTTGGAGGGCGTCTCCACCAGGCACAGGCGCGTCTCAGGGCGGAAGAGGGCCGGCCAGGTCTCGGTCAGTTCGCTGTCGGCGTAGCTGTGGGCGATGCCCCAGCGCGGCAGGATGGTCGTCAGTAGCTGGTGCGTCGCCCCGAAGAGCGAACGGGAGGCCACGACATGGTCGCCGCTGTTGAGCAGGCCGGCCAGGATGGTGAAGAGCGCGGCCATGCCCGACGCCATCGGCAACCCGGCCTCGGCCCCCTCCATGACGCACAGCCGGGCCACCAGTTCCGCGCTATTGGGGTTGTCCCAGCGCGTGTAGACGTAGCCCGGCTCCTCGCCACCATAGACGGCGCGGGCCTGGTCGGCGCTGTCGAAGGTGAAGCCAGAGGCCATGTAGATGGGCGTGACCTGCTCGCGATACTGGCTGGCGTGGGCGCGGGTGCGGATGATGCGCGTTTCGAGGCGCGGGGCGGGGCTGTCGTCGGATGTCATGGACGGTCTCCTGCTGTCGGTCTGCGCCTATTGTAGCCGCGTTTGGCCCAAAGGTCGGTTTTGCGGCGCGGCGTCAGGAAATCGTGGGGTTGTCGCCCTTGCCACGAGGCCGGGTTGTGGCTATAGTGCGCCTGATGGCAGAGACTGTCTCCCTATCGGCCGCCTGGCGCACCGACACCGGCCTGGTGCGCGGCCACAACGAGGATTTCGTCACCGTCTATGAGCCGGCCACGGACGACGAGCGCCGTCGCCACGGCGCGCTCTACATCGTCGCCGACGGCGTGGGGGGGGCCGACGCCGGCGAAGTGGCCAGCCAGTACGCCAGCGAGCGAACACTGCACCACTACCTGGCCGCCGACGGCCGCACTGACTGGGGCCCGCGTCTCATCGATGCCATGCAGGCGGCCAACACCGACCTGCGCCGCCTGGCCGCCGGCCGCGACGACAGCCGGCGCATGGCCACGACGATGGTCGCCGCCGTCATCCAGGACGGCCACGCCTACATCGGTAACGTTGGCGACAGCCGCGCCTACCAGTGGCGCGACGGGCAGCTGGAGCAAATCAGCCGCGACCAGAGCCTCGTGGCTCGCCTGGTGGAAGAGGGCGCGCTGACGCCGGAAGAGGCTGTCAACTACCCTTACAAGAACGTCATCCTCTATAGTATCGGTTCAGAGAAGCGGCCGCCCATTGACCTCTACGAGATCGTCATGGATCCGGGCGACTTGCTGGTGCTGTGTTCCGATGGCCTGACGCGGCACATCCAGGACGGCGAGATCGCGGCGATTGCCGGCGACGAGCGGCCCGACGTGGCGGCCGACATCCTGGTGCGGTTGGCCCGCGAGCGCGGCGGCGAGGATAACATCACCGTGGCCATCATCCAGCACGGCCAACGACTGGAGGAGAGCACCCAGCCCACGGCACGGCTCACCGCGCCGCTGCCCGTCGCCGACGCGCCGGCGGTCGCCCTTGCCGGCCCCGCGGCCGCGCCCCAACCCGCCCCGCGCGTGATCTTGCCGCCGCAAGAGCGGTCGCGCAGCCTCTGGCCGCTGACCTTCGCCCTGGCCGCGCTCATGATCGTGCTTATCCTCGTTCTGTGGGTTGTCGTCCAGCGGGCCACAACCATCTAGCGCTCTGCCCGCAACAGAACACAACGTAGAGACACCGGGGCGTTCCTCCTCCTGGCGGCCGCGCCTCAAGCTCGTTGTCGTCCCCGCTTTCCCGCCCTCATGCGCCTCTGAGCAACTTTGACGCGCCGGCCAAGTTCTCATATAATAGCGGATCAATATGACAAGTGTATTACGTATTCTACCCCTGGGGGGGCTAGGTGAGATCGGCAAAAACATGACCGCTTTTGAGTATGAGGATGACATCCTCATCGTCGATGCGGGCGTCATGTTCCCCGAAAATGACATGCTGGGCGTCGATCTCATCATTCCCGATTATCATTACTTGATGGAAGAGGATCGCCTCTCCAAAATTCGCGCCATCATCATTACGCATGGCCACGAAGACCATATCGGCGCGCTGCCGCACATTATCGAGGACATTCGCGCGCCCATTTATGCCACGCCGCTAACGCTGGGTCTCATCGAGGCCAAGCTGCGCGAGGCCCGCCGGCTGGATGATGTCGAGTTGATCTCCTTCCGCGCCGGCGAAGTGCTACAGATCGGCCCGTTCAAGATCGAGCCGTTCCACGTCGCCCACAGCATCCCTGACTGCGTCGGCTTCGGCATCACGACGCCGGTGGGGCTGATCGTCCACACCGGCGACTACAAGTTCGACCATACGCCTATTGACAACTGGCCGCCCGACTTCGCCAAGCTGGCCGAGTTCTCGCAGCGCGGCGTGCTGGCGTTGCTGGCCGACAGCACCAACGCCGACCGCCCCGGCTGGACGGAGTCGGAGATGGAGCTGGCCCAGGGCTTCGACGATGTCTTCCGCGCCGCGCCCGGCCGCATCATCGTCGCCACCTTTGCCTCGCTCATTTCGCGCGTGCAGATCGCCGCCGCCGCGGCCCAGAAGTTCGATCGCAAGATCGCTATCGCCGGCCGCTCCATGCGCGACGCGGTCAAGATCGCGCGCAAGCTGGGCTATCTGGAAGTGCCCGATGACCTGATCATCGACATCAGCCAGGCCGTCACCATGCCGCCCAGCCGCGTGGTCATCATGGCTACCGGCTCGCAGGGCGAACCGTCGGCCGTACTCGGCCGTCTGGCGCGTGGCCAGCACAAGCAGTTGAGCATCCAGGAAGGGGATACGGTCGTCTTCTCGGCCCACCCCATCCCCGGCAACGAAGAACTCATCTACCGCACCATCAACCAGCTCTACCGGCGCGGGGCGACGGTGCTCTATGACCGCATCGCCAAGGTGCATGTCTCCGGCCACGCCAGCCGCGAGGAGATGAAGCTGCTCATCAATCTCGTCAAGCCGGTCTTTCTGATTCCCGTCCACGGCGAACTGCGCCATTTGAAGCTGCACGCCCAGATTGGCCAGGCGCTGGGCATTCCCGCCGAGCGGATCGCCGTCGTCGAGAACGGCACGCCCATCGACCTGACGCCCTATAGCATGACCGTGCGCGACCGTCTGCCCGGCGGCTACGTCTTCGTCGATGGTTCCGGCGTGGGCGACATCGGCTGGGCCGAGGTGCGCGACCGCGACCGGCTGGCACAGGCGGGTTACTTCTTTGCCGCCGTGCCCACCGACGGCCGCGGTGGTCTGGCCGGCCCGCCCCAGCTGAGCACGCGCGGCTTCGTCAACGAGACCGAGGCCGGCGAATTGCTGTTGGAGGCCGAAAAGCTGATCGCCCGCACAGCGGCCGAGGCCCAGCGCGAAGGCCGGCCCATCTCGGCCTCACAGCTTGAGGGCGTGCTCAATCGCTATCTGTATGACGAGACGCGGAAGCGGCCGGTGATTGAGGTGGTCGTGGTCTAGCGGCGTGGCTGGCGGTTTCACTCAGCGATAGAGGACGCGCGTCTCCAAGGGGACGCGCGTTTTTTGTCGCTCTTCGGCCGGGTAGCCCAGCGTCACGAGACCCTGCGGCTGCCAGTCGGCCGGCAGGTCGAGCGTCTGGCGGACGACAGCGGCGCAGAAGAGCGGCGCGCACAGCCAACACGCCCCCAGGCCCAGCGCGTGCGCCGCCAGCAGCAGGTTCTGCCCCGCCATCGCCACGCTCTGGACGGCCATCGTCGTCTCGTGGGCACTGCGGCGGGTGTCGGGGTAGGCGTCCATGTCGGCCAGGGTCAGACAGAGCAGGACGAGCGCGGGGGCGGCGCTGATGCGAGCATAGGCGCGGCCGGCGTCGCGGTCAATGGCCTCGGCCGGCAACCCGTCGTCGGCCAGGTCGCGCCGCAACTGCGCGCCCATCGCCGTCGCCAGCCGCGCTTTCGTCGCGCCATCGGTCATGACAACGAAGCGCCACGGCTGCCGGTTGTGGGCCGACGGCGCCCAGGTGGCGGCCGAGAGCAGGCGGTCGATGGTCTCCGGCGGGATGGGACGGTCGTCATAGCGGCGGAGGGAGCGGCGGCTAAGGAGCAGTTGCAGCGGGTCGATCATGCTCCCGATTGTAACCACTAGACGCAAAGAAGCCCTGCCGGGAGAGCAGGGCTTTTTGCGGGAAGAGGAGAAAAAGGAGGACTATTTGTGTTGCCTAATGATGTCGTTATCATACAGGGAATGACATCCTCTGTCGCGCAAGCGGGTTACAACCAGAGTGTAAACCAGTTTACACTACGCCCGGCCGGGGGGCGCGTGGGCGGCCGATGAGCGCGACGTGTCCCAATTGCGGCAAGCCCGTGTTGCCCACCGACACCACCTGCTGGCACTGCGGTTACGCTCTGCCCAAGCGGCCGAAGACCGCGCCGCCCGCCCGCGCCGCCCGCCAGGCTCCGGCCGAGGTCGCCGCGGCCGACTACGACTTGCGCGCCCTGGCCGTCTATGGTTTGCTGACACTGGCCATCATCCTGTCGCTGTGGCTGGTCATGCGCGCCCTGGGGCGGCAGCCCACCCTCGTGCGCAACGCCGCGCTGGCCGGCGGCGACTGGGTGTCGGTTACCGACGCCGAGTTGCGCTACACGCTTAGCCTGCCGGCTGACTGGCAGTGGCTCGACCTGGCCTATCGCGACCAGCAGGCGCTGTTGGCCGCGGTCATCGATCGGCAAGGGTATGTCGCCCTGGCGCTCGACCCGCTCGGCCGCGTCGCCGGCGACGTGGCCACGCTGGCCGTGGCCGCCAACACGCGCGACCTGAACGCCGCCGAGCCGATCCCCTTCGTGGTCGTCGGCCACAGCGAGCGTCTGCGCGACCTGTCGCCCGAGGATGTCCTGGCGCTACTGGCCGGGCACGAGCCGCCGGCGACGGAGACGGCCGTTGATGGCCACCTGGCGGGGCAACCCCAGGCGCGCTTCACCATCCTCGACCTGGCCAACGCGTACCAGTGCCGCCACCTATTCGTGGCCGGCCCCGACGCGGCCGGCTATCTCGTCGCGGCCTGCGCTCCGCCGGCCGACTTCGGCCCACTGCGGGATGACCTCGATGCCATCCTCGACAGCTTCCAGCTACTCCAACGCTGATTCGGGCTATAATAGACGGCATGAGCCATTCTGAACTACCGGACGATGCGATCCGCATCATTGATCATACCGCCGACTGGGCGCTGCGCGTTCGCGCCGGTGACCTGGCCGAGCTATTCCGCCGCGCCGCCGTGGGCATGGCTCGGCTGCTGGGCGGTGACCAGGCGGCCGTGCCGCTCGACGAGACCCGCGCCCTGGCCGTGACTGCCGACGACGCCGAGGGGCTGTTGGTGGAGTGGCTGGGCGAGCTGGCCTACTGGGCCGAGCGCGACGGCTTTGTCGCCTTCCAGATCGAGTGGGAAACGTTTTCCGCCACCTCGCTGGCGGCCACTATCCGCGGCGGCCGGCTGGGCGAGCTACAAAAGCACATCAAGGCCGTCACTTATCACGATCTGGCCATTCGCCCCTATGGTGACGGGCTGGAGGTGACCATTGTCTTTGACGTATAGCCGCGCGGCCCTGGCCATGTGGCAGAGGAGACACGCATGAACCAGTCGGACTTCGAGCGTATTTCGCCCTACCTCTACGAGATCCCGCGCTCCTACCGCTCGGACATGCGCGCCCCGGCGCGCTTCTACGCCGATGCCGAACTGTTGCGACAGGCATTGAGCGACAAGAGCCTCGATCAACTGGTCAACAGCGCCACGTTGCCCGGCATCGTCGCCTACGCGCTGGCCATGCCCGACATCCATCAGGGCTACGGCTTTCCCATCGGTGGCGTTGTGGCCACGGCGACGCCCGATGGCGTCATCTCGCCCGGCGGCGTGGGCTATGACATCAACTGTGGCGTGCGCCTGCTGGGCACGCGGCTGAACCGCGAGGAAGTGGCGCCCTACCTGGACGAACTGGCCACGCAGCTACAGCGCAACTGCCCCCACGGCGTCGGCCGGGGCGGCCCGTTTACTCTCAACCGCAAGGAGATGACCGAGGTCGTCCGCAACGGCGCGCGCTGGGCGCTGAAGAACGGCTACGCGACGGAGATGGACCTGGAGCGCATCGAGGAGAATGGTTGCATCGCCGGGGCCGACCCCGACAAGATCAGCTCGCGTGCCTACGAGCGCGCCGCCGACCAGTTGGGTACGCTGGGCGCGGGCAACCACTTCATCGAGGTCGATGTGGTCGATGAGATTTTCGACGAGACGGCCGCCGAGCGCATGGGTCTCTTCCGGGGGCAGATCGTGGCCCAAATCCACTGCGGCTCACGCGGCTTTGGTCATCAGGTCTGCACCGACTACGTGGCCCGCTTCCAGAAAGTCATTCACCAGTATGGCATCGTGTTGCCCGACCGCGAGCTGGTCTGCGCGCCGCTGAATAGCCCGGACGGACAGGACTACCTGGCTGCCATGAAGGGCGCGGCCAACTTCGCCTTTTGCAACCGCCAGTTGCTGGCCCATCTCATCCGGCGCAGCTTCGAAGAAGCCCTGGGCGGCAAGACGGCCGACGCCGGCGTCTACCAGATTTACGACATCGCCCACAACATGGCCAAGATCGAGGAGCATGAGGTGAACGGCCGGCGCATGTCGGTCTGCGTCCACCGCAAGGGGGCCACGCGCGCTTTCGGCCCCGGCTCGCCGGTGTTGCCGGAAGTCTATCGCGACATCGGTCAGCCCGTGCTTGTGCCCGGCTCGATGGGCACAGCCAGCTGGGTGCTGGTGGGCACGGCCGAATCAATGGCCCAGAGCTTCGGCTCCACCTGCCACGGCGCGGGGCGCAGGATGAGCCGGGCGCAGGCCAAGCGGGAAGTGCAGGGCGGGGAACTGCGCCGCGAGTTGGAGAGCCAGGGTATTCATGTGCGCGCCGGCAGCCTGGCCGGGCTGGCCGAGGAAGCGCCGGAAGCCTATAAGGATGTGGATCGGGTCATCGAGGTCGTTCACGGCGCGGGCATCGCCCGCAAGGTCGCCCGCCTGGTGCCCGTGGCTGTGGTGAAGGGCTGAGATGGGCGCCAGCCGGGGGCGCTTGCGCCTGCCGCGCCTGTCCTTCGGCGCGCCGGCGCGGCCGCCGTCCGCGCCGCGCAAGGCGCTCATCTTACAGCCCTGTTGCCTGGGGCGCGTCATGCGCACAACGACGCTGCTGGCGGCGCTGGGCGAGGCCTTTCCCAACGCGCGCTTCGACTGGGCCGTCAGCGATTGGGCGCGCCAGGCCGTCAGCAGCAATCCGCGCGTCACGCGCCTGTTGCGCGCCGGCGGTGGCAAGCTGGCCGCGGCGACGCACGCCGAGCTGCGCGCCCTGCTCGACGACATCCGCGCCGAGGCTTACGATACCTGCTTCATCCCCGACCTCGACGACGACGTGGCGGCCCGCCTGGCCCAGGAGGCGGGCGTGCCGCAACGGGTCGGCCTGAGCGCGCGGCGGTCCCGCGAGTTGACGCTGGCCGTCGTCCCGCCGCCGGGAGAGCGGCGACAGGCGCGGCTATCGCTGGCCCTGGCGGAGGCGGTGGGCGCGCCGGCCGGCGTTGTGGCCGCCGCGGAGATGGAGTTCCACCCGCCGGACCCCGACCGCACGGCGGCGGCGCGCTGGCTGGTGGAGGAGCTTGACTGGCTGGGCGATCGCCCGTTGGTGGTCATGCACCCCGGCGGCGGACGCAACCCGGCGGGCACCAACCTCGACAAGCGCTGGCCGGCCGAGCGCTTCGCCCGGTTGGGCAACTATCTGACGCGCGTCTACGGGGCGCGCATCGCTCTGGTGGGCACGGCCGAGGAGCGGGCGCTGGCAGCGCAGGTGGCGGGCATGATGTCGATGAGCGCGACGGAACGGGTGGCGGCCAACCGTGCGGGCGAAATCGGGCTGGGGGAGTTGGGGGCGCTGTGCGAGCTGGCCGCGCTCTATGTCGGCAACGATGTCGGCTCAACCTACGTGGCCGCGGCCACGGGCTGCCCCACGCTGGCCATCTATGGCCCGACCGATCCGGGCGTCTCCGCGCCCTACATGGTCAACGGGCGCGTGGCGGCGCTGTGGCTGCCCTATGAGGGGGCGTTCACTTGGGCCAATGGCGTGACGGTAGATATGGTCGTGGCCGCGGCCGAGGCGCTGCTGATGCCGCAGACCTCCACGCGCACCTAATCCGCCCGGCGTCCCACTCAACGCGCCGTCAATTGCGCCTCCAGGGCCTTCAACGCCTCCTCTAGCTGGGCGCTGCGGAAGTTGTGGCTCAGGTCGCCGTGGGTGCGCTCGAAGACCGCCCGCAACGCATCAGTGCGGCGGCGCAGTCCCCCGGTGATCTGGTCGGCGAAGTCAAACGTCACCAGCGTGCTGTAGATGTGGTCCATCGCGTCGAGCAAGCGCGACGCCTCGGCGCCCTGATCCCGCCGCAACAGGTCGAGGATGCGCCGGCGCATCTCGCTGGCCGCCTCGGCCAGACCGTTGAGCCAGGTGTTGTACTCCGCGCCAAGTTCCTCGGCCGTCGGCAGCGCCCGGTCGCGCACCAGGGCATAGACCAGATTGGCCTCGACAAACTCCTTGATGGCGTCCTGGGTGTAGCCGGCGAAGTAGAGGTCGGGATAGGGACGCACGCCGGCAACGAGGTCTTCGGCGGCCGCGCCCGCTTCGGCCAGCAGCGCCTCGGCCGCGTCCCACTCCTCGCGGTGGATGGCTCGGATGGCGCGGGCGCACAGAGCGATGAGGCTGCGCGAGCGTTGGTAGGCCGCGTCGCGCGCCGCGGCAATCTGTTCCATATGGCGACGAATGGTCTCGGCGATCTGATCGAGTTGTTCCATGACGGCCGTGCCTCTCTTTCGCCTGGTCAGGTGCCTGGCTTGCCGTCTTCCTCGTCCGGGAAGCGGAAGAAGTCATCGGCCAGGTTGGTGCGGTTGGGGATGCGAATCTCGCCAAACTGCCGCTCGAAGTTGGCCAGATTCTGGCCCAACGCGGCGTAGAGCATCTTGGCGTGGATGGGGCTGATGATCACGCGCGCCGTCAGTGTGCCCCGTGGCGTGCGCGGCAGCACCTGGGCGAAGTCGATGACCATCTCCGCCGGGGTGAAGTTGATGAAAGCCACATTGGCATAGACGGCCTTTAGTTCTTTGGGCAGGTCGATGCTGATGCGCGTTGGCTGGGGTTGAGGGGTATCGGGCGTGTTGTCGGACATCGGTTTCTCCATTAGCCCGCTGGCCGCACCGAGCGCGCTTCGGCTCTAGCCGTGAGCCGTAGGACGATGGCGGTGGGTGGCGGCTTTGGCAGTGGCATCCTGGGCGGGCGACGCGGTCGTGTGGTTCACACTCCCGACGGTCACAGGGACAGTGTAGCATAATCGCCAGGCCGGGCCAAACGTCGCCCGCGACAACGAAAACGGGGCCGCACCATCGCGGCGCGGCCCCGTTGGGGAGGACTGACGGACGTCCCGTGATGCCTAGCGATTGCGCGTGGTCACGTCGAAGATCACGGCCAGCGCCAGCACGATACCGCGGATGATGTACTGGTAAGAGATGCCCAGACCCATCAGGTTCATGCCGCTAGTCAGCGAGGCCATGACCAGGGCGCCGATGACTGCGCCAGTGACCCGGCCGACGCCGCCGGCCGCCGACACGCCGCCCACGTAGGACGCGGCGATGGCGTCCAGCTCGAACAGGGTTCCGGCCGTCGTTGTGGCCGACTGGAGACGGGAGGCAAAGAGCATGCCCGACAGCGCCGCCAGCGCGCCCATCTGGCTGAAGACCAGGTAGGTGATGCGCTTGACGTTAACGCCGCTCAGTTCGGCTGCTTCCGGATTGCCGCCCACGGCGTAGATGTGGCGGCCCAGGACCGTCTGTGTGGTGATGAACTGGTAAATGGCCAGCACGACCAGCACGATGACGACTGTCCACGACAGGCCGTTGTAGCTGGCCAGCACCCAGGTCAGCGCACCGACGAGGAAGGCGGCGAAGACAAGCTTGAGGATGAAGATGTTGCGCGGCAACACTTCAAAGCCATAAATCACCTTGTTGCGTCGCCCCTTCAACTCGTTGTAGATGAACCAGACGATGGCGATAGCCCCTACCAGCAGGGTCAGCAAGTGCTTGCCGGGCCAGAGGTCGCCGAAGAGGTTGGGGATAAAGCCGTTACCCAGGGCGTTGAAGGCGCGGCTGGAGATGATGATCGTGCCCGAGCCTTCGGTCACGACCAGAATAGCGCCGCGATAGATCAGGAAGCCGGCCAAAGTCGCCACGAACGCGGGAATACCCAATTGGGCGACCATGAAGCCGGGCAACAGACCCAGCAGCGCGCCGAGAATCAGTACGGACGGCACAACTACCCAGACCGGCAGTCCCCAGAAGGTCATGGCAATGGCCGCCACTGCGCCCAGGAAGCCGGCCAGGAAGCCGACTGACAGGTCGATGTGGCGGATGACGATGACCAGCGTCATCCCGATACCGAGGACGGCGATGTAGCCGAACTGGTTTAGCAGGTTGCTGAGGTTGCGCGCCGAGAGAAAGAGGCCATCGGTCAGGGAGTTAAACACACCCCAAATGATGAACAGGGCAATGAACATGCCGTAGTCGCGGATGTTCTCGCGCAGCACGCGCGTGAGGTCACTGATAAAGCCGGCACTGGGTTGTTTTACAGGTAGGTCATTGGCGATGCTCATTTCGGCCTTCCTAGTTCATGGTTGCCAACTGCATGATTCTTTCCTGGGTCGCTTCGGCGATGGGCAACTCGCCGGTGATTTCGCCGGCGGACACAACGTACACTCTGTCGCTCATGCCAAGAACCTCTGGTAGTTCGGAGGAGATCATGACAATGCTCATGCCTTGCTCTACCAGTTGGTTCATCAAGGTATAGATTTCAAACTTCGCGCCCACGTCGATGCCGCGGGTCGGTTCGTCGAGGATCAGGATGTTGGGCTGGACAAACAGCCACTTGGCCAGCGAGACCTTCTGCTGGTTGCCGCCGCTCAGGTTGCCGACCTTCTGCTGGATAGTCGGCGTTTTGATGTTGAGCGAGGTCTTGTACTCGTTGGCAACCTGAACCTCGCGGTTGCTGTCGATCACGCCGCGGTTGGCCAGGGAGCGCAGATTGGCCAGTGTCGTGTTCTCGCGCACGTCCTGCATCAGGATCAGGCCGTTGCGCTTGCGGTCTTCGGAGACATAGGCAATGCCGGCGTTCATCGCTTCCTGCGGGTGGTGGAAGTGGGCGTTGCGGCCGTTGACTATCAGATCGCCGCTGATCTTGTAGCCCAGTGGGTTGCCGAAGATGCTCAAGGCCAGCTCAGTACGTCCCGAACCCATCAGGCCAGAAAAACCGACGATCTCGCCGCGCTTGACGGTGAAGTGATTGTCCTTGAGGATCATGCGGTCGACAGCCGGGTCGAAGACGTTCCAGTTATCGACTTCCAGCACCACTTCGTCGGAGCGCTTGTGGGCGCGCGACGGGTAGATGTTGTCTATCTCGCGGCCGACCATGTGCTTGATCATGGCCTGCTCGGTCACTTCGCCTTTCGCTGCGTCCAGGGTGACGATCGAATGACCGTCGCGTATGACGGTGACGGAGTCGGCAATGCGCATGATCTCGCGCAATTTGTGGGAGATCATGATCAGCGTCACTCCCTGCTGCTTCAGGTCGTGCATCAGGTCGAGCAGATTGCCGACGTCGTCCTCATTGAGGGCCGAAGTTGGTTCATCGAGGATAAGCAGGCGCACGTCCCGGCTGAGTGCCTTGGCGATCTCGATCAATTGCTGCTTACCGACGCCCAGCTCAACGATCTTGGCCGCCGGGTTGATGTTCAGTTTGACCTTGCGAAGCATCTCGGTGGCGCGGCGAATAGTTTCGTTCCAGTCGACGCGGGTGCCCTTGCGAATCTCATTGCCGAGGAAAATATTCTCGTAGACGCTCAGTTCGGGGATGAGGGCGAGTTCCTGATAGATGATGCCGATACCCGCGCGCTCGCTGTCGCGAATGCTGTTGAAGCGTTGTAGTTCGCCGTTGAGGTAGATCTCGCCGCTGTAGGTACCATAAGGGTAGACGCCACTGAGCACCTTCATGAGGGTCGACTTGCCGGCACCGTTTTCCCCGACCAGGCAATGGATTTCGCCCTCTTTCACGGCGAAGCTGATGTTATCGAGTGCCTTGACCCCGGGGAACTCCTTGGTGATGTTCCGCATCTCTAGAATGATGTTATCGCTCATGTGCGGCTCCAGTAGTCGGGCGCTTATCACCATTGCCGGACGGGTGCCCGTTGCCGTCGGGCTGGTCTGGATGGACAAATCGCCGCAGAAGGTGTCGGGGACTGCTGCCCGCCGACACCTTCTACGGCGATGACATGTGCTTCAGGGTTCACGTGAGCCCTGAAGCACGGTTGTAAAACTACGGCAGGCCAGTGAAGTCGTCGGCGCTGTAGTAGCCGGAGTCGATGAGCGCTTCGACCAGGTTGTCCTGGGTCACGGTGACCACAGGCGACTGGATGGCGGGCACGTCGATGACGCCGTTGTTGTAAGCGCCGGTGGCGTTGGGGGCGTCGCCGGCCAGCAGGGCCACGGCGGCGGCGATGGCGTCGTTCACCAGAGTGCGGACGTCCTTGAAGACGGTCATGGACTGGCGGCCGTCGATGATGTACTGCACCGACGCCTGCTCGGCGTCCTGACCGGTGACCAGGAAGCTGGTCACGTCGGTATCAGTGGCGAAGACGTCGGCAATGGCGCGGGCCGTGCCGTCGTTGGGGGCCAGGATGAAGACATCGCCCTTGTCCTCGGCGGTCGCCGCGGTCAGGTTAGCCTCGGCCAGGTTCTTGGCCGTGTTGAAGTCCCAGTTGGTGGTGACCTGGCCGATAATGCCGGCCATCTCGTCGCGGGTCAGCTCAGGCTTGTCTTGCAGGGCCACCGCTTTGCTGGAGTTGACGATGCGGAACGTGCCGTCAGCGATCTTGGGCTGCAGGACGCCCCACGCGCCTTCGAAGAAGATGAAGGCATTGTTGTCGGAGGCGGCGCCGGCGTACAGGTACAGCGGGTTGCCTTCGCCTTCGGCGTTATCGACCAGGAACTGCGCCTGCTGCGCGCCCACGGCGATGCTGTCGAAGGTCACGTAGTAGTCCACGGCATCGGTGTCGCGGATGAGACGGTCGTAGGAGATGACCTTCACGCCGGCGTCATGCGCCTCCTTGGCGGCGGCGGCGGCGGCGGTGCCGTCTTGCGGGGTGATGATCAGCACCTGGATGCCCTTGGTAATCAGGTCTTCGACGTTGGCGCGTTCCTTAGCCGAGTCGCCCTGGCTGAAGAGGATCTCGACATCATAGCCGGCCGCTTCGAGGGCTTCGCGGAAACGCGTCTCGTCCTGAACCCAGCGGGGTTCATCCTTTGTCGGTAGAACGATGCCAACCTTGCCGGATACTTCGCCGGCCGGCACTTCGGTCGCCATGGCCTCATTGGCCGGCGCTTCGGTCGCCGCGGCCTCATTGGCCGGGGTCTCGGTCGTGGTAGTTGTGCCGCCACAAGCTACCAGTGCCAGCAACGCCACAAGGGCGAGCAGCATTAGAAACAATCGGGCGTTTTTCACGGAAACTAACCTCCAAACTTGTAATATCAACGAACAAACCTAAGCAATAACGCAATGCGCACAAGTTGTCAAGTATGCGCCTTGGCCTTTTTACCCAATGGGCGCCACGATGTGGGTGAACTAGACCGTCTCCGTCACCTTGTGAATGGCCCGCGGCGCGTCAACGTCGAAGTCGCGCGTGTGGGCCAGCTGCAGCGCCAGCAATTGGCCGGGGACAATGGCCGTTAGCGGCGACAGCCACTCTGGCAGGCTCACGGGCAGCGCCAGAGGGATGTGCGCCGCCGCCAGAACGGCCGCGTCGTCGCTGATGGCGATGATCTCCGCCTGCCGCGCCCGCAGTGTGCCGATGAAGTTCACGGCCTCGGCCGCCAGCAAGCCTGATGGGGCAATGACGATGACCGGAAAGCCCGGCTCCAGCATGGCCAGCGGGCCGTGGAGAAAGTCGGCGCTGCTATATGGCTCGACGATGGTGTAGGTCATCTCCTTCAGCTTCAGCGCCGTCTCGAAGGCCGTGGCGTAGTTGTAGCCACGGCCGATGACTACGCAGCGCGGCATGTAGCGATAGCGCGGGGCGACGGCGGCGATGGTCTCGTTCATGGCCAGCGTCGCCGCCACCGCGTCGGGCGCGGCCCATAGCGCCGCCCGCGCTTCGGCCTCGCCGCTCAGGGCGACGCTGAGCAGGGCCACCGCGGCCAGCTCGGCGGTGTAGGTCTTGGTGGCGGCTACGGCGCACTCTTCGCCGGCGCGCAGGTTGATGACGACGTCGCCCTGCTCGGCCAGGGGCGAATCGACGCGGTTAGTCAGCACGGCCGTGGGCGCGCCTTGCTGCCGCGCCTCGGCCAGCACGGCGACGATGTCGGGGCTTTGGCCGCTCTGGCTGATGCCCAGCACCAGCGTGTTGTCGAGGCGCGGCGGGCGCTGGTAGATGGTGAACAGGCTCGGCGCGGCCAGCCCGACGGACAGGCCGTTCCTGGAGCCGAGGACGTACTGGGCATAGCGGCCGGCGTTGTCGCTCGTGCCGCGGGCGGCGATGACGACATGGTGGATATCCCGGCCGCGGATGAGGTCGGCCAGAGCCTGCGCCGTGGCCTCTTCCATGTCCAGCAAACGACGCAGCACGTCCGGCTGCTCGTGGATTTCGCGATAGAGATGGCTTTGTGTCAGGGATGTCATGGGGTTTCCTGTCCGATTTGGGGTTGGCCGCCGCCGGGCCGGGCTTAGCCGGTCATGCGCGGCTCCAGGCCGGGCACGCTGGTCGCCGCGTGGCGTGTGGCCAGCACGCACCGCGCGCCAGCACTACGCCGGCCGTGGCGCTGCCTATCAGGGCCAGGGAGATCGCCAGGCGGGCGAAGTGGGGCCATAGCGTCATGCTGAAGAGGCGTGTCAGGGCGACCTCCAGCGCCAGCGTACCCGCGCTGAGCAGGAAGATGCTGGCCAGAAGATGGCGCGTCGTTTTCATCGGTGTCAGATACCTCGCGGAAACATTTCGGCGCGGCCGCCCGTGACGATCCTCTGCTGCATCGCCGGATTGTAGCCATCCGTGAGCGCGGCGTCACCTGACGACGCCGTTACCCCGCGCGGTAGACCGACTGCCCGCCGACGAAGGTTTCCACAACGCGCAGATCAGGCGTCAGCAGCGTCAGATCGGCGTCGTAGCCAGCCACGACGCGGCCGAGCCGTTCGTCCAGGCCCAGCAACCGCGCCGGCGTCGTCGTTACCGTCGACAGGGTGCCGGCCAATGTCGCCCCGGTGAAGGCCATGAAGGCGCGCAGGATGGCATCGAGCGACAGGACGCAGCCGGCCAGTGTGCCGTCGTCCAGCCGGGCGGCGCTGGCATCAACCGTGACGCGGAAATCGCCCAGCAAGTACTCGCCGGGGGCCATGCCCATGGCCGCCATGGCGTCGGTGACCAGGCTGAGCCGGTCGGGGCCGAGCAATTGCCACACCAGCCGTACCAGCGCCGGGTGGACGTGCAGCCCGTCGGGGATGAGGCCGACGACGACGCGCGGGTCGGCCAGCGCCGCGGCAACCAGGCCCGGCTCGCGGTGGTGGAGGGTGGGCATGGCGTTGAACAGGTGGGTGGCATAGCGCGCGCCGCTGTCGAAGCCGGCCGCGGCCTCGTCAAACGTGGCCAGCGAGTGGCCGGCGCTGACGACGACGCCGCGCCCCACCAGCGCGGCGATGGCCTGGCGCGCCCAGGGCAGCTCTGGGGCCAGCGTTGCCAGACGCACGCCCGTCGCCGGCGACCAGTCGCCCAGGCCGGCGGCCGAGGGTTGGCGCAGGTAGGCCGGGTTGTGCGCGCCTTTCTTGCCCGGGTTGAGGAACGGCCCCTCCAGATGTAGGCCCAGCGGCCGCGCCCCGGCCCAACCCGCCGGCGGGCCGTCGCTCAGGACACGCTGTGCCGCCCGCGGCGTGGCCGGTGGCGCGGTGATGATCGTCGGCAGGAAAGCCGTGACGCCGAAGCGGGGCAGGGCCGCGGCGACATCCCAGATGGTTTCCGGGTCGGCGGTGAAGTCCAGCCCAAAGCCGCCGTTGACCTGTAGATCGATGAAGCCCGGCGCGAGCAACAGGCCGGTGGCGTCGCGCTCGGTCGCCGCCGCCGGGACGGCTAACTCCGCGCCGCCAACGGCCGCGATACGGCCGCCGTCAAGCAGCACGGTGGCGTCGTCCAGGGTGGCGTCGGGTGTCAGGAGGGTGGCGTGTCGAATGGCGAGCATGGTTGCCCCGCTGGGGGTTCGTGGATGAAAGTGGGCCGCGCCCACGCGCGGCCCACTTTCAGAAACCAGAGTCGTGTCTACTGCTGCGGCCAGGAGGCGTCGATCTCGGCCAGGGCGGTGTCCAGGTCGGTCGAGCCGCTGACCCAGTCGGTCATGGCCTTCCAGAAGGAGCCGGAACCGACTTCGGCCGGCATCAGGTCAGAGGCATCGAAGCGGACGCTGGTGGCGTCGGCCAACAGCTCGGCCACCTTACGGTCGACGGTATTCTCGTACCAGTCGAGGTTGGCGTCCTTGTGCGGCGACAGCGCGCCACCCTGGCGAACCCACTGCTCCACGCCCTCGCCCTTGCTGAAGTACTCCATCAGGGCACGAACTTCGGGCCGGTCGTTGAACATGACCATCAGGTCGCCGGCGACCAGGGCCGGGCGGCCGAGGCTCTCATCGATGGGCGGCAGATAGAAGAAGTCGTAGTCTTCGCCGGCGACGAGGTTGTCATCACCGAAGAAGCCGGTGATCCACGCCGCCTGCGAGTGGAACCAGCAGCCGGGCGGGTCCTGGAACATGGGCAGCGGGGAGTCGCCGATGAAGGTCGAGACGATCGACGGCACGCCGCCATAGACGTAGTCCGGGTTGAGCCAGATGTCGCCCATGATCTCGGCCGCGTTCTTCACTTCGGGCGAGTCGAAGGGCAGCTCGCCGGCGACCCACTTATCGTAGTTCTCCAGCGACGTCGTGCGCAGCATGATGTTCTCTATCCAGTCCGTGGCCACCCAACCGGTGGCCGCGCCGGACTCGATGCCGATGCACCAGGCCGTGTCGCCGTCGTCGGCGATCTGCTGCGTCAGGGCCATCATCTCGTCCCAGGTCTGGGGCACTTCGTAGCCGGCGGCGTCGAAAGCGGCCTTGGGATAGAAGACCATGCTCTTGACCGAGGCGCGATGCCAGACGCCGGCCATGATGTCATTGCCGTCAGCGCCGGGCATGGTGGCCATGTCGAGCCAGCTGTCGATGTAGGTCTCTTCCAGTTTCTCGCGCGGCAGGAAGCTGCTGATGTCCACCAGCGCGCCCACGGCGGCGAAGCGCTGGGCCATGGCCGGTTGGGAGATGTTGGCGATGTCGGGCGGCGCGCCAGCGTCAACGGCGACGTTGATCTGCGTCTCGAAATCCTTCGAGCCTTCGTAGACGACATCGATGCCGGTCTGCTCTTCGAACGGAGCGACGGCCGCTTCCATCTTGGCCGCTTCCTCGTCCACCATCGTGCCGAGGATGTTGACGGTCGTGCCGGTGAACTCACCGGCGCGGGCGCGCTCCAGGAAGCTGCCCTCGGTCATGTCGCCGCCGGTCATTTCGGTGGCCACGGCTTCGACGGTAGGGGCCAGTTCGGTGGCCGCCGCCTCGACGGTGGGGGCCAGTTCGGTGGCCGCCGCCGCGACAGTGGGGGCCAGTTGCTCGGCCGCGGCTTCCAATGTTGGCGCCAGCTGCTCGGCCGCGCCGGGGCTGCAGGCCGCCAGCAGGGCGACCAGAGCGATCAAGACGATACTAGAGACAATGCGTTTCATTCTTTTCCTCCGATTGAAATGTGACAGACTGATTCACTTGCTGCTCGAACGGGATCCACTTGGGTCGTACACGTATTTTCTTGACGATCTTACCTCCTACTCGCAATTCCGGTGTGGTCGGCCAGATAGACCGCGCCGACAGCGCCGGCGTTGAAATCGCCGGGCAGGACGACCACTTTGTCATCGGGTAACATGCTCATTGCCAGAGCCGAGTCGGCCCGCAAGGCTGCCAACGCCCGGCGTAGCGGGCGCTCAAATGCCTCGCCCGACCGCGAGACGCCGCCGCCCAGAACGACACACTCGATGTCGTAACTAAGGACCAGCAGATAGACGGCCCGCGCCAGATAAGTGGCGGCGCGGGCGACGATGGGGCCGGCCAGGGGGTCGCCGGCCTCGGCCAGGGCGTATAGGTGCTGTGTGTCGGGCGCGGGTGTGCCAGCCGGGAAGACGGCCGCGGCCTGCGCGGCGATGGCCGGCCCGGCGGCGAAAACCTCCAGACAGCCGTAACCGCCGCAGACGCAGCGCGGCCCGGCCGGGTCCACGGGGATGTGGCCGATCTCGCCGGCCATCCCGTGCGCGCCCCGATAGAGACGGCCGTCGAGGATCAGGCCGGCGGAGATGCCCGTGCCGATGCTCAGGTAGGCCAGGCTGGTCAGGGGGCGGGTTGCGCCGGCCCAGTGGAACGCGCCCCAGGCCGCGGCGCGGACGTCGTTCTCCAGTGTCACCGGTGCGCCCAGCGCGGTCGCCAACGCCTCGGCCAGGGGGAACGGCTCATGGAGGTTCAGGTTGACGGCCAGCTTCACTGTGCCGCTGTCGCGGTTCACCTGGCCGGGCACGCCGACGCCGATGGCGGCCACATCGGCGCGGCCGACGCCGGCCTGGCCCAACGCGTCGTCCACGGTGGCGACAATGCCGGCCACCAGTTGGTCGGGCTGGCTGACGTCCGTCGGCCGCTGGACAAGGCTGAGCGCGCGCCCGGTTGCGTCAACGACCAGCGCGGCCGTCTTTGTGCCGCCGATGTCCAGCCCCACGCGTACGGTCATGGGATCCTCAATTCGCGCTGTAGCACCAGTGCCGAGCAACCGAGAGCGATCAGATCGGGCAGCTGTGTGGCCGCCAGAGACGGATAGCGGACGGTCGTGGCCGCGGCCATGGCCGGCAAGGCGCGTTGGTACATCTCGGCTCGAACCGCGTCGAGCAGTACGTCGCCCAGCGCGACGATGCGCCCGGACAGCACCATGTTGAAGATGTTGTAGGCGCCGACTAACTGGGCCACGGCTGCGCCTAACAGGCCGCCGGCGCGCACGGCGACATCGACGGCCACGGGGTCGTGGCCGGCCACCGCCGCGACGAAGCGCGGCCACGTCAGCGGCGCGTCGCCGGCCAGTAGCGATTGGCGACGGTCAGCTATCGCCGCCGCGTGAAGCATTGCCGGGATGCTGCTGGTCATTTCCAGACAGCCGCGATTACCGCAACTGCACAGTGCGCCGCCGGGATCGACGACGACATGACCGATTTCGCCCGCGCCATAGCCGTCGCCATAGAACGGACGGCCGTTGAGGATAATGCCCGCGCCGACGCCCTGGCCGACGCGGATGACGATGACATTGCCGCCGCTGGCGGCGTCGCCGTAAGTATATTCGGCCAACGCGGCCATATGGCTGTCGTTGGCCACGTGGACGGGACATTCGTAACGCTCCGCCAGGTGTTGGGCCAGAGGGACATCGGTCCAGTCGCGGTTAACGGCCCGCAGGACGATGCCGTGGTGAGGATCGATGAGGCCGGGTGTGGCGACGCCGATGCCCAGCAGCGGCCCGGTGGGCAGCAACTCGTCGCCCAACCGGTAGGCACAGGCCAGCGCCGCCTCGCCGCGCAACGCCGCCGCGGGCTGGGTTGCCCGCCGGATGATCCGGCCGCGCAAGGTCACCAGCGCGCCGCGGTAGTCGTTGCCGCTCAGGTCGAGCGTCAGCAGGCAGGGGCCATCCTCGTTGATCGATAGTAGGGTAGGGCGTTTGCCGCCGGCCGACGGGCCGGGACCGGTTTCGATGATCAGGCCACTGTCCAGCAGACCATTGGCCAGCGTTGAGACGGTTGGGCGGGTGAGGTGCGTGCGGCGGGCGATCTCCGCGCGGCTGATCTCGCCCGCGTCGTAGATCGTCTTGAGGACAAGCCGGCTGTTGTGGTGGCGGGTTTGGCTGCGGGTCGCTTTGTCCATCATCTAAGTCCGCGATTAGTAAGTTAAATGAACTTACTAAGTCAGTATACGGGATGTGATCGCCCCTGTCAAGAGGCAACCCCCGTGTCTGGCCCTCGGAAAGGGCCAGACACATTCTTGCGCAGCCGGTCAAGACAGTGCCACGCCCCGCGCGAGGCGGCCGTTTATGCTTTCCCGTCTTCGGCGCGCTATAATTCCAACCCGGTTGACGACCTGAGAGAGCCTTACTGATCTCTCCCGTCGACCCTTATCGTTTAATTCTTTAACTCGCCTATAGCCCAAAGCATGATGCAAGACAATCGTTCCATTGCCCGCGTCGGCGTCTACGTCGACACCGCCAACATGTATCGCAACGGCGGCTATCGGATGCGCTACGACGTTCTGCGCGAATTCGCCTGCCGCGACGGGGCCGAGATGGCCCGTCTCAATGCCTATGTCAGCTTCGACGCCGACCGGGCGCGCAGCGACGCCCTCTATGACAAAAACACCCACCGGTTCTACGCCCTGCTGCGCGACTTCGGCTACAAGGTCATCATTAAAGAAGTACACTGGTATGAGGACGAAAACGGCAAACGCTATGGCAAGGCTGACGCCGACCTCGACCTGGCCGTGGACATGCTGCTGCAATCGGAGAACCTCGACCGCGTCCTGATCGTCACCGGCGACGGCGACTTTGCCCGCGTGGTAGCCGCCGTGCAGAATCGCGGCTGTCGGGTGGAGGTCGTTGCCTTGGATAACGCCTCGACCGTGCTGCGCCGTGAGGCCGACCTGTTCATGTCCGGCTACGTGATTCCCAATCTGGTGCCGGTCGTGGTCGCTGGCGCGCCGGCGAACGACACCACGGAGTGGGGCGAGTTCGGCTCCATCGTGCGTGGCACGTGCTACTTCCACAAGCTCAACTACGGTTTCATGCGTTTTCTGCGCGTCATGGGGCCGCGCCTGTGGCTGACCGACACCCAGCATCCCGACTCGCCCTACGAGACGGCCTACTTCCACGACTCCAACCTGCCCGACAACATCGACCCCCAGCAGCTGCCCAGCTACAACCACATCTTCCAGTTCGAACTGGCCGAATCGCACCATCCGGGCGGCCGGTTTGAGGCGCGCAACATTGAGCTGCTCAGTTGGATCCCCGCCTAGCGACCTGGCGGGATTTTGTTGACACACTGGGCGTCTTCTGCTAACATCCGCACTTGTATTAGGGGGCGTGGTGTAGCGGTTAACACGTCGGCCTGTCAAGCCGAAGATCGCGGGTTCGATCCCCGTCGCTCCCGCAGGTAGAACGCAATGGGCCAACTGAATTCACAGTTGGCCCATTTGTTTTATGTGCGCATCGCTGAGATCGCTTCAGTCCTTCGCGTCGCTTCTTGTTGTCGATGAATCACTCTGGCCCGAGGAACTGCTAGTGCTATTGTTCTGCGGGAAGATGGCAATGCTTCCAGACATCATAGCTGAACGGAGTTAACTTTAGCCGCTCGACCACACGTCCTATTGGTGGCCATCCCGACGAGCCATACGGTCTCTTGCAGTGTTAGTAGTTCTAATACGGCGTCAACCAGTCATTGAGCGTAGCAAGTGACAAGCACATGGCCGCGGTGGCAATGGCCACCCGCTGCGCACGATCATCTACAGTTGGGAACACAATTCCTGTTGCAACCTGGCCCTTTGGATTTTGCCCAAGGAATTTCGGGGCAGGTCGGCAACGAAGATGATGCGACGGGGGACTTTGTAGTTAACGAGATAGGCTCGGCAATGGGCGATGATGTCTTCTGCGGTTACCTCTGCATGGGGCTGCAGGAGGATGACGGCTACGACTTTCTCTCCCCATTCATCATCAGGACACCCGATCACCGCGCTGGCCTCCACCGCCGGGTGTTTCGCCAAAACGAGTTCCACTTCTGGGGGGTAGATGTTGTAACCACCGCTGATGATCAAATCCCGCGAACGGCCCTTCAGGGTAATATAGCCGTCAGGTTCGCGCAGGCCCAAATCGCCGGTACGAAACCAGCCGTCCGGTGTGAAGGCGTCGGCCGTTTTCTGCGGCTGTCGCCAGTATCCTTTGAAGACATTTTTGCCACGCACCTGAACCGCACCGACCTGACTCTCCGGCAGCGGTTCTTCCGTCTCGGGTTGGACGATGCGCACCGCGACGCCCGGTAGCGGCAGGCCCACTGAGCCGATACGTCTCTCTCCCTGTAGCGGATTAGAGATGAGCATGCCGGTTTCCGACATTCCATAGCGTTCCAACAATACCTGTCCAAATGTGGTTTCAAATTGCCTGAATAGGTCGTCCGGCAGACGATCGGAGCCGGATGTAATCAGGCGTACGTGGCTCAAATCATAGCGGGTCGCATCAGCTGTATTGACCAGCCGCCGATGGATGGCGGGCACGCCCATGAGAACGGTACACTTTCGGTCGCAGAGGGTTTGTAAGGTGCGTTCGGGATCGAATTTGGGAAGCATGACGGTCGTCGCCCCGGCGTTCAAGGCACCGTGCAAGGCGACAATCAGACCGTGGACGTGAAAAGCCGGCAGGATGTGGAGTAATACGTCATCCTCCTGCCAGCCCCATGCCTCGTGCAGCGAATCGAGGTTGGCTGTCAGATTGCCATGTGTCAGCTCCGCGCCTTTGGGCCGTCCTGTTGTGCCGCTGGTGTAGATCATCAAACAGGTGGCATCCGGGTTCTGAGGAACGGGAATATCAGCCCAATCTGCTGGCTGGTAACCGGAAATGAGAGCCTTAAAGCTCTCGTCCGAAAGCTCATCCAGGTAGACGACTTCCTCACTGGCAGGCAACCCATCTGGCAAGGCCCCCAGGCTCGGCCGCATTCTGGCATCGGCAAAGAGCAATCTGGCGTCGGCATCCTGTAGGAAGTAGCAGAGTTCATGAGCCGGATAGCCCGAGTTGAGCGGCAGGCTTATCGCGCCCAGTCGCATGACTGCCAGATGAAAATAGACGAATGGGAGACATTTGGGCAGTTGCAGGGCGACGCGATCCCCTTCCTTGACCCCTTTGGCGCGCAAATAGCCCATCGTCCGCAGGACGGTTTCTTCCAGTTGGCCGTAGGTGATGGTTGTAACACCATCGTCTATCACGAACTCGAATGCTGTCTTATCGGCATATTGCCGGCAATTGAATCGCAATCGATCTAAGAAAGTCATGGCTGTTGAGAACGCTCCACTAGAGTCCAAAGAAGGCTGGGGCTTAAGGGAATCTCCAGTATCTCGATCCCCGTTTCCACCAGCGCGTCCTCAATTGCCTGGGCAAACAATGGCCCAACGGGGATCGCGCCAGCCTCGCCGGCCCCCTTTATACCCAACGGATTAAGGGGCGACGGCGTAACGATGTGATCGACTACCATGCGTGGAACCTCCATGGCTGTCGGTAACAGGTAATCCATGAACGAACCGCTCAGGAGCTGTCCCTCGGAGCTGTAACTCAACTTCTCGTAAAACGCGTTGCCGATGCCCTGGGCTGTGCCCCCGTGAATTTGGCCGTCCAAGATCAGGGGGTTGATGACCTTGCCGCAGTCGTGGATGATCACGTAGCGGAGGATTTTCAGTGCCATTGTCTCGCGATCTAGCTCGATGATCATGGCGTGGACACCGCTGGCCGTCGCGCCATAGTGAGGGCCAAAGTAGTCGGTGGATTCCAGCCCCGGTTCCGTGCCCGGCTGGACGGCTCCACGCATGGGGTTGGCTTTTTGCGCCAGTTGTCCAAGGGGGATGGCGCTGGCGGGCGTGTCCTTGATCTGCACACGGCCGTCGACCAGTTCCAGGTGCTCTTCGGCGATATTGTCCAGGTCCGCGCTCGCCATTCTGAGAACCTTCCGGCGAACGTTCCCGGCGGCGGCGTTGATAGCGTTGCCGGCGACGACCGCGCCACGACTGGCGAACGTCCCCGCGCCCCAGTGGAACTGATCGGTATCGCCGGTGACGATGTCGATGTCGGTCACGGCGACACCCAGTTGGTCGGCCACGATCTGGGCGAAAGACGTAAAATGCCCCTGACCCTGCGTGCCGATGCCGGTGGCCACACTGACGCGGCCGTTGCTCTGCACCTGTACGCGCGCGCCTTCATAGGGGCCGATCCCTGTCCCCTCCACGTAGCAGACGAGGCCCAAACCCAGATGGCGGCCTGCCACCCTTGCCTCCGGTTTCGTCTTGCGGAAGAACTCCTCGTACCCTATCAGTTCCATTGCCTTGTCCAGCGCCGGCTCAAAGTTGCCGCTATCATAGGTGAGCGGCGCGAAATCCTGAAAGATGATTTCGTTGTCGTAGGGGAATTGGTCTGGCTGGATAAAATTCCGCCGGCGAATTTCGGTCCGATCTATCTTCAATTCCTTCGCAGCGATGTCAAGCAGCCGCTCCATGACGAAGACGCCGTGTTGTCGCCCCGCGCCCCGGAAAGGGGTGACGATGGTTTTGTTGGTAAAAACGCTGGTGAACTCGCTGCGATAGGCCGGAATGTCATAGCAGCCTAGCAGCGTGCACTGGCTGTTGAGCGGCACGGTTAAGCCGTAGGGGGCATAGGCCCCAGCGTCGTGGAGGAATTTGTCGCGCACCGCCAGAATGCGGCCGCGTTCATCCAGCGCCATTTCCGCCCAGTGGATTTGGTCGCGCTCCTGCGTTGTGGCCACGAAGTTCTCGCTACGATCCTCAATCCATTTGACTGGCCGCCCGAGTTGCATCGCGGCCCAACAGATCATGGCCTCCTCCGGGTAGAACATCATGATCTTGGGTCCAAACCCTCCGCCGATGAAGGGGGCTATTACCCGTACCTGGTTCTCGGATAATCCCAGATAGCTCGCCATGTAGTTCCTGATCGCGATCGGGGCCTGAGTGGTGTCCCAGATGGTCAGGCGCGCGGCCCGGTGATCCCAGTCGGCCACAATGCCCCTGTTCTCCATTGCCGCGGCGGTGCCGTGGTCGTAGTAGAAGCGACGGCTGACCACGAGCGCCGCGTTCCGGGCGATGGCGTCGAAATGGGCACCGTTCCCTTTGACCTGGACTACGTGGGCATTGACGTTGGCCCCGGCGGGTCCAATCGCCAGATCGTCGTGAACCTGTGGAGCGTCGGGCAGGACGGCCTGTTCGAGATCGACGACGGCCGGCAGTGGTTCGTAATCGACCCAGATCTGATCGACAGCGTCTTCGGCAATGTAGCGGCTTTCGGCCACAACCATGACGACCGGCTCGCCGGCATAGCGCACCTTGTCTTTGGCTAGAGGCACCTGTGTGCGTTCGTTGAAGATCATGCCCTCGATAGGCGGTGGCGAGACGAGAAGCGGCCCGTGCTGCCAGTGTTTTCCGAGGGACTCGGCTGTATATACAGCGATTGCCCCTTCCAGGCCGGCCGCGGCCGAGGCGTCGATGCCCAGAATGCGAGCGTGGGCGTGCGGACTGCGTACGAACGCCACGTGGCCCATGCCCGGTAACTCGACGTCATCGACGAACAGGGCCTGCCCCGTCAGCAGGCGCGGGTCCTCGTTGCGCCTGATACGCTCTCCAAAATACTTGGTTTCGGCCATGATCCCTCTCTCGATCGACTGTGTAGCCGTCGCTCAGTCTGGTTAGCGTCAAGTCTTCGGCCGGGCCGGTCTGTGGTCACCAACCGTTCAGACCTTGAAAGCCACGAACCGGCCCCAGCAACTTGTCAATTCGATTCCCCTCTGGATAAAGCAGGCGATGAAGTAGCGGCCGCTATCCACACCGGCCAGCTCATGCCCCAAATTCTCGGCATGGATGATGCCCTTGGGAAACAGGTTCAGATGCATATCCTGGTAATACTTGTCCAGCGGGTACATCTCATCCCAATCCTTTCCATACTGATGGACAAGTTTGCGGTTTGCCTCCATGAACGTCTTCGGGTGCCAGTTGCGCTGGATGGTGTTCATGGGGTGTTCCATGGCCACGCAGTCTATGGCCAGCCACTTGATCTGCTTCGCGATACACCAGTCGGCAAAGTCGGGCGACGGGCCGGGATGTTGGATCATGTAGCGGAACTCATCCGCGTCCGGGCTGTTCCAACCGTAACGATGCCAGCCTGTTTTGACGATGAGGATGTCTCCTGGTTGCACCTCGACCACGCTTTCGATCATGTCCGGTGTGTAGACGCTGGAATTGCTCACCATCGCCGAAATGTCGGCGATGACGCCGGGACCAAACCAGGTGTCGAACGGCATCTCTCCAATGGTTCGCCCGGCGGCGTGGAAGTGCTTTTCGCCGTCCATGTGTGTCGCCAGGTGGAAACTGGCCCGGCAGTGGGCATTGTTGCGCCCCAGCCCGAAGTACTGGCCGCTCACCCGCTTAGTGTACTTGACACTCAGCGGTTCATAGTTCGCCCACTGGGGCGTCTGAACGCTGAACGGCAGCGACATGTCCACCATCTCGGCCGCGCGCATAAAGGCAAAGAAATCCTCCGCACTTGTCCCCACCGGTGCTTGCAAGGCTACGACCCGCGCCCAGGCCGATTCCACTTCCACAAACGGGATCGGCTGGACCATGATCCAGGCTCGTTGATTGTTCAGAAGATCAATATGCCCGCCAAGCGATTCCGCCAGCAGCAGCCCTGCTTTGGGCATCGTGATGTGGGTCAACTCGTAGTACTGGTCTGCCGGAAACAACTCGTCCCACGTCTGGCCATGCGTGGCCTTTAGCTTCACCTCCGCCTTCTCGAACTCACGCGGGTGCATGGTGCGCAAGTTTGTGTTCATCGGGTGCTCGGCGCAGCCGCAATCGACGCCAATGAGTTTGAGGTTCATATCCAGCGCCCACTGAAAGAACTCTGGTGAGGGCCCCGGGTGGCGCAGGTAATAGCCAAACTCCTTATTCTCGATACCCCCTTGCGCGCCGGCATTAGGCACATCCGGCTGATCCCAACCGTATCGGTGATAGCCGGTATTAATGAGGAGGATGTCGCCTTTCTTCACTGATACCCGATCGGTGATCATCTCCGGCGTATAAAGACTGTAGTCCGAGACGGCATCGGAGATGTCGGCCACCACTCCTTCGCCACACAGATCGGTTAGAGGGATATCGGCAATGGAACGAGTTCCCGAATGAAACGCTTGCGGTCCGACAAGGTGCGTGCCGGTGTTGTTACTCCACTCGATTATCTCGCCGTTCGCCCCCTGGCCCCCGCCCCACGCGCCAGTCAGTCGCTTGAAGAAGTGAACTTGCAGCGCCATCTCGCCCGGCCAGGGCGGTGTGAAGATGCTCAGGCGCTGCGATAGGTCATACCAGCGGGCGTCATTCAATGTTTTGATCATTGCGCGTGTTCTCAAAGAGAGGGGAATCGGCGATTGCCGGAATCTCCAATCTCTTAATAGACTTTTCCCCGGCCGCCGAGCCTCTCTACGTGTGCGGGATCATAACAGTCGCCGAACCGGGTCTTGGGCATCGCTGCCTTCCTGGCCATCAACTCGGCGTACTCGTCATCCTCCACCATCGCCACAATGCGGGCGATCGACGCCTCGCCGTCCACGAAACGCCAGGGAAAGCAGCCAACCTGGACGCGCCGGTTGACCAGCAGGTCGATGTCCCCACCAAGACACTCGGCGTGGATGATGCCCTTGTCGAACATCCACAGGTGCATCATCTGGTACATATTCTTAGTGAAGTACTCGGACAGAGGCTTGCCGTACTTCTCGCGGAAATGGTCGTCGGCGTCCTCGGCCTGGGCCGGCATCCAGTCGCGGATCTTGGTGTTCATGGGGTGGTCGGCACTGCCGCAATCGACGCCGATCCATTTGATCTTCTTCGCGATACACCAGTTAGCGAATCGGGCATCGGGGCCGGGATGCATAACCATATAGCGCATCTCGTTGCCATACGGCTGGTCCCAGCCGAAGTGGTGGTAGCCGGTGTGGATGATGAGTATATCGCCCTCGCGCACGTCGACGCGCGCCTCGATCATTTCCGGCGTGTACACGTCGTAGTCGCCACAGCAGTCGCTCAGATCGACGACGGCCGCGTCGCCGCATAGAAAATCGAATTCCAGCGATGCGATGTCCTTGCCCGGTGTGTAGAAGTGAATTTCGCCATCTAAGTGCGTGCCCACATGATTGCTGTGGGTGACAACTTGGCCGTTGGCTCCGTTGGGAGCCAGTCGCTTGAAGTACTTCACCTGCAAAGGTTCGTACGTCGGCCACGGCGGCGTGCCGATGCCGAGTGGAATAGATAGGTCAATGAATTTCATGGTTCTAGATATTTCTCCGCGTAGGCAATCAATGCCTCCTCAAACACATTCATCGGTGGCAGAACCAGACCCGCACCGACCTGACCGACGCCCGCGTCTTTGTGGGCGATGCCGGTGTTGATCTGAGGGCGAACGCCAAGTTCTACAACCTTGCGAATGTCCACGCCCACCGGTGTACCCCGGAAGCCGAGAGCGGGAATGGTGAAGGCCGTGTGTTCTTCCGTGGTAATCTCGTACATGGCGAGCGTGGTATTGAGGGCCATCTCAGGCGTGCCGCTGATGAACGTCACGATGGCCGGTGCGGTCGCCATGGCAAACGCGCCGATGCCCACCGTCTCGGTAATAGTGCTGTCGCCAATGTCGCCGCTGGCATCGTCGGTGGTAAAGCCGGGGAAGTACAATCCGTCGGGTTGCCCAACCGGCCCGGTGAACCAACGGTTGCCCAGCCCACTGACGCGGATGCCCAGGTCCGTGCCGTTGCGGGCCATGGCTGTCATGATCGTGCTGCCGTCAACCCCATGTCCGGCGTCGGCCATCGCCTTGCAGGCGGCCATGACCGGATTAAGGACGCTGAGGGCGTTCTCGCCCAGGAAGCTCAGCACGGTGGCGGCCGTGGAACGATCACCGGCGACTTTTACGATGGCGGGGGCCAGTCGGGCAGTGAAGAGAAGAGAGCCGGCCTTGTTGCGATTATGGCCCTCATCGCCCATGTGTAGTGATTCGGCCAGCAGGGCGCGAACATCCAGCCCCTCGTTTTCGGCCAGCGCGTCCGCCAGGATTGGACCCATTGTGTCGTTCATCCAGCGGAGCTTGCGCAGGACTTCGTCCCCAAAGGCGCCATAGCGTAAGACCTTGCCGTAGCCTTCATTCAGGTTGGAGTACGCGACATTGCCATGGGTGACGTTTTCCAGGACGTAGACCATCATTGAAGGCGATGTGACGCCCGCCATTGGGCCGACGGCGCTATGCTCGTGGCACGGTTCGAGGTCGATTTCCCCGGAGGTGACGAGCCGCTCGGCGCTGGCCCAGTCGGCCGCCAGCCCCTCGTAGATCAGCGCGCCGACGATCGCGCCACGCATAGGCCCCGACGCGCGCTCCCAGGTAATCGGTGGCCCGGCATGGAGGAGAAGGTTGTCCCTCATACCGGGAATGACGTCGCGGGCTGGAGCGACGGTCCTTAGAATTGGCCGGGCAGACATCATGCGACTGACGGCCATACGATTCGCTTTCTCGATGTCGATCATACGCTCTCGCTCTCGTTCATTGCTGAGCCATCGCTTGCTGCTTTTTCATCTTCGCCAATAGGCCCATCAATCGCTCGTCGCCGCCGGCTGGGGGACGCCACTCCACATGGACGGCCGTTCCCCCCTGTATCAGGATACTTTCATAGAACGACTCAAGCCCGACGTTGATCGCCGCCAGACCACTTGTATCGAAAGATACGTGGGGATAGTCGTATTCGACCGGCCCGAGACGGTCGTAAACGTAACCCAGCACCCCACTGACAGTGGGGAAGACGACGGCTCCCGCGGCGGTCAATCGCTCAATCTGATTGCCCAGATTCTGGGGATCGTCCTCCGTGCCGATAACGACAGCGACGACGCGCTTTCCCGCCTGGATGGCATCATCGACAGTGGGAGCAAGTTCGGCCGCCGGATCGGAATGGGCCCCTTCGCCCAGGACGACATCCAGCAGGATGAGATCGACCTCGGGGTCGGCGATCTCCTGCCGCAGACGGCGCAGGCGCAAATCGTTGTCCATCATGGGATGCAAACGGCCCTGCGTAAATTCGTCCTCACCAAGATCGATGATGGTATGGGCCGGAGTGAGGGCTGAATCGACCAGACTCCGGTCACCCGGCGCCGCCAGATTGCTGTACAGTGGGGCGAGGACGGGTTCCAGGCCGAGCAACATCTCATAGGCCAACGTGCCGCCTGAAAACAGGCCACGAACATACCCCGACAGCGGCCTTTCCGGCTCGAGTGATCTCAATCGCTTGGCCTGCGCCAGGCTTACGGCCATTTCCGCAGTGTCAGATAACCCCGAGCCGAAAGTGAGGTTTCCCAGGCGACGGCCGGGAGGCGGATAGCCGATGAAGTTCACGACGACCGGCTTGCCGCAGGTCTGGGCGGCGCGCAGTAACCGGCCGGCCACGGCCGCGTCCGGCGGCTTGGAGATGAGCAGGATCACCGTCGTTGTTTCATCTTTGGCTAACCAATCCAGGGCCTGCAGGGCCGTCACTCCCTCAACGTCGGCTTTAAGGTCGCGCCCACCCGTGCCGAACGCCTGCGAAACGCCGCCACCCAGTCGATGCACTTCGGTTGCTACGGCCTGGAGGCCTGTGCCGGAGGCAGCTACAATGCCCACGTTGCCCCGCCTGACCCGGTTGGCGAATCCGAGGCCGACGCCATTGATGATGGCTGTGCCGCAATCCGGCCCCATCACCAACAGACCCTTGGCTCTTGCCTTTTGCTTCAGCCTGATCTCGTCCGACAGGGCGACGTGGTCACTGTACAGGAATACGTGCCGGTTGAGGTCAAGCGCCTGATCGGCGACATCGGCGGCGTAGCGGCCGGGAACCGAGATCAGTACCCACTGGGCGGCCGGCAACCGGTCGACGCCTCCTCTCAGGCTGCGTGGGCGGGCTACGCCGGTCGATATTTTCTGGCGTTGATGAAGCAGATTATCGACCTGTCCGATGGCATCGGAGGCGACTGCATCGCTCTCCGCCTTGACGATGATCAACAGATCGTCCGGCTTGGCCAGGATGGTAGTCAGATCGAAGCCGGAGGCAGTTAACAGCTCGCAATTTGCGGGGGTGGCCATCATCACCCCGGCGTCGGTCACGCCGGGTAGCCCCGCCAGCGACTTCTGTAACTGCATCAGCATCACAGAATCATAATAGGCGCCCGGCCGGACCTGGTATTTAGTGAAAGGTGTGGGATTGACTTGAGCCATCGAATTGATCCGGGTGTCGCGTAGATGCTAGATGGGTCTGATGTCGGTAACAGACTAACCTTCCCTCAGTATTTTCGCCACTCGTCGCGCCACCAGGTTGGCGAAGCCATTGACCAAACCAATAACCATCACAGCCAGCCCCGTTCCGACCAGCAGCCTTCGCTGTCGCGCATCAGGAACGAGGTCCTGGAGAACGTCTTTGACCACGTTGAACATGAATTCGGTCTGGTTGGGAGCCACCGGCAAGACAGCGGCCGCGGGCGCGACGACTGTCCTTTCCTCCGGCATTGGCTCCGGCTCCAGTCGGGCCTGAATCTGCCTGTCCAGGCTTTGCAGACTCTGTTTGACGATAGACTTCGCCGAACTGTCCATGACACGCTGGCCCACGCTGGCGATCCGGCCGCTGACCTGAACCTGGCCGTCGTACCGCAGGAGAGTAGCAGCCGGCATTGCCTCCAGGGTGATGTTCCCTTCGCCGCGCACGACGCCGGCCGGGCCGCTACCGCTCACGGTCATATGCATGCTGCACGGCGGATGGACGTCGGTAGACTCGACCTTCCCCTGGAAAATGCCCTGAACCGGCCCGACGCGGAGATTCAACCGGCCCTGTAGCGTGTTTTCATCCACCCTTTCCAGCCTGTCACAACCGGAGATGGTCATCGCCAGGACTTCGGGATCCAACACCATCTCCCAAACCAGGTCCCGGGGAGCTGCAAATTCATATTCGCCCGACAGTTCAATCATTGAATACTCCAACGCCCGCTATATTGCCGAATCACCATTTACAGTTTGACATAAATAGAATAGCTAGTCCGATTGCAAGACCGCTTCCAGAACCTTACCGAATTGCAAAAGCCGTTCATCTTCTTGCCATCGCCCGGCCAACTGCAGGGCCATTGGTAGGCCGGCATCGTCAGTGCCGGTAGGAATTGTCAGGGTCGGCAGACCGGCATTTGTCCAGGGTAAGTTCATGATCGGGTCGCCGGTGCTATCGAGGCCGAACGGAGCCGGGCCGCGCGCCGCGGGGCTGAGCCACAGGTCGACGCCGTGGGTGTCCATGAGCGCCATGAGGCGCTCGCGCACACCGAGGCGATGGGCGCGCGCGGCGGCGACCGCCTCGTCCGTGGTGGTTTGACCTGAGTGAATGAGTTGGGCAGTCCCCGGCTGGTAGAGGGACGCGTACCTCTGGAACCACGTGGCGTGGAACCGGGCCGCCTCCGCCGCTACGAGGAGCACGTGCTGTCGTCGGATTTCCTCGAAGTCCGGCATCGCGTCGATAGATATGACGTTAAGTCCGGCGGCCGCCAACCGGCGACAATCTGCCTGAAAATGGGCCAGCCCAACCGGCTCGGCGCAATCCAGGTATGGGCCGATGGGAATGCCCAACGTCGGTCGTCGAGTCGCCGGAGCAAGATCGCGCCAATTTTCGCACAGACGGGCGGCCATCCATTCTGCTCCGGCCACGTCCTGTGTGAAAAACCCGACGTGATCGTGCGATTCCGACAGGGGGATGACCCCTGTGGTGGGGATGCGGCCGTGATTGGGCTTGAACCCCACGACGCCGCAGAAGGCCGCAGGACGACTGATGGAGCCGATGGTCTGTGTGCCAAAGGCGAAAGGGCACAGACCCGCGGCAACGGCTGCCGCCGATCCACTGCTTGAGCCGCCCGGCGTGTGCTCGAGATGATGCGGGTTGCGCGTTGGACCGGGCGCGAAATAGGCGAACTCGGTCGTGATGGTCTTGCCCACGATCAGCGCTCCGGCCTGCCGTAGAACGGACACACACCGCGCCTCTGATCCTTGCAGTAAATCGGCCGGGAGGCGGCTGCCGGCTCGAGTCACGAAGCCCTCTACGTGGAAGATGTCTTTAACCCCGATGGGCAGGCCGAAAAGGGGTGGGCGGGAGGCCGGTTGCGGATAACGATCCTGTAACGCGCGGGCCTCCCGGCGCAGACGCTCGAAGCGACTGTCTTCCGGCACAAAGGCCATTACCTGCGGTTCCCGTTCATTAAACCGGGCCGCAAGCCGATCCAGGTAATCAAGCAAGTCCTCGTCGCCGGAACGAAGCGTGGCGATCAAGGATTGGATCGTCATCTCGCGGTCATCGGCTAGGATTCGCATCGCTATTAGACCTTGTTCACGGCGGTGTTTTCCGCCGCGATCAACACTGCGTCAACAATGTGCTGGTAGCCGGTGCATCGACACAGATTGCCGGAGATGGCCAGCCGGATTTCCTCTTCGGTCGGGTTCGGGTTCGCCTCCAGAAACGGCAGCAAGGTCATCAGGAAGCCCGGTGTGCAGAAACCACACTGCAAACCATGGGCCTCGCGGAACGCCTCCTGAAGCGGATGCAACTTGTCGGGCGTGCCCAGCCCTTCAACCGTCTCAATCTCATTGCCATCCACCTGGACGGCCAACATGAGACAGGAACGGACCGCCTGGCCATTGAAAAGAATCGTGCAGGCGCCGCATGCACCCTGTTCGCACCCGACATGAGTCCCGGTTAGGCCCAAATCATGTCTCAGGAAGTCACTTAATAGCCGGCGGGCTTCGACCTCAGTGCTGTGCGGAAGCCCATTAACGGTGAACCGGATCACGTGTTTGCTCATAGTTCAATCCATCTCTGGCGCGCGAGACTGCTTTCTCAATTGCCCGTTTGCCCAGCACAAATGCCAAATGGCGTCTGTAATGGGCGGTAGCGTGAATGTCTCCCGTGGGGTCGATTTCATTACGGGCGGCGTGCATGGCGATATCGGTGATCAGGTGGGGTGAAGGAATGTGGCCGGCCAAGGCGGTCGCGGCCTGCCTGGCCACCATTGGTATCTCGCCTACATTGAGGAACACGAGTCGCGCCAGACGGCAGTAGCCACTCTCGTCAAGTGTGACTATCGCCGCCACACCGGCCTGAGCGTAGTCGCCGTGGCGGCGTGCCAGTTCGGTAAACGCATAGCCCGTGTGGCGCGGCGACGGTGGAATGTCTATCTCGATCAGGATTTCATCGGGTTCCAGTGCCGTCGTGAACAACGACTGGTAAAAGTCTTCCGCGTCGACCCATCGCTCACGGCCGCTGCTTCTTAAGAGAAACCGGGCTTGTAGAGCGACCATGACGACCGGCAGCTCGGCCGCCGGATCGGCATGGGCCAAGCTCCCCCCGATCGTGCCGCGATTGCGGATCTGGGGGTGCGCGATGTGTGGCATTGTCTCGTGAATAAGAGGAGCCCGATCGGCGATCGCGGTGCTGTGTTCGACTTGACTGTGGCGGGCCATCGCTCCAATCCGCAGGCCGCCGAATTGGTTGGTCTGAAGCTGCGCGAGTTCGCTTACCTTGTTCAGATCGACAATGACGCTTGGATGCGCCAGCCGAAAATTCATAACCGGGATGAGGCTCTGACCACCGGCCAGCAACTTAGCGTCGCTGCCATATTGACTCATGGCGTCCAGGGCTTCCGTCAAGGTCGAAGAAGCGATATAGTGGAAAGGAGCCGGTTTCATAGGGGGAATAATTTAACAGGTTGGTTGTAAATCAGGCAAATAAGATGACAACACCAACAATAACCCCGCGGGTGCAAAGATGGTTGCGAACCAGCCGATGGGCACGAGTCCTTCATGCCTTCAAAGAGGTGTGCACTTTGGTCAACGAGAGAGGTGAAGCACTTTCTCTCGTCTCGCCCAACATCGGGCCGGGGCCATTTTCTGCGGTGCTTGAGGGTGATTTCACTGCCGGGTTGGATGTACATCAGCCCATTACGCTGGACAGCGCGCGACAAATCCTGACTGTCGGGCCGTTGCTAGTCGACTTTCGAGAATCAGCCATATGGCAGCCGAGGCCTGATTGGTCGCGGCTACAAGGCATCGATGTTGATGCATGGCCGCCGGCTGCCGCACTGCCGGCCGACATCGACCATTATCTGAAGCTGACGATCGATGGCATCATGGTCGATGATTCGTCGATATATTTGGCTGGAGTCGAAGGCCTGGTCGGACGAGGCGGCGGGTTGACACCCACGGGCGACGATGTCCTGATGGGTGTCCTGTATGGATTATGGGTTTGGCATCGCCACGGCCTTCGTCGCCCACGTCAGGAATGGATGGCGATGATTCGGGAAACGGCCGTTGTGCGAACAACCACGCTCTCGGCTAACTTCATTGGCGTCGCCACCTCTGGCGAGGCCACCTGGCAATGGCATGACCTGGTTCATGGCCATCCCCATGCCGTCGATCGCATCCTCTCAATCGGCCACACCTCCGGGGCTGATGCCTGGGCCGGGTTCATGTATACCGGCTCGGTTCTCGGCACGGCCTTGAGCCACCACGCCGGGTAAATGGTGGTGAGAGTTCCAGCTGTCGTATGCGCGTGAGCGAACGACGCCCGTCGCTGCCGTCCACCGGACGCACTCGGACTCGAACAACCTCGCTGGTCGAGGTCTTTCTTCTTGCCTGGCGCGGGAACCATTGACGCCTTGGCGACGTTCTACTAACATCAAGGTCCTTCACGGCCTACAACCCAGCCAAACGGACCTAAATCAAGACTGAAGGAGTTGAGCGATATGTCTTCCTTTAAGACGTTTGCAGCGATGTTCGTGCTGTTGCTGGCCCTGCTTGTTGCCTGTCAGCCGAGTGGAACCGAGCCTGGGGCGAGCGACGTGACCGCCACGCCAGAGACGGCCCAGCCGACGGCCGAAACCCCCACCGAGGGCAGCCGCGATGCCGTCACCGCCGCCGCCACAAGCGCGCTGGCGACCGAGCTGGGCATTGCTGAGAGCGACATCAGCCTGACGTCGGCCGAGCCGGCCGAGTTCAGCGACGGTTGCCTGGGCCTGGGCGGGCCGGCGGAGAGCTGTCTACAGGCCATCACGCCGGGCTGGACCGTCATGCTGAGCGCCGGCGGCCAGGCGTACGAGGTCCGCACCGACGCCACGGGCCAGCAGGTGCGCATCGCCGATCAGGCGTCGGGCATGGGCGAGATGGACGCCATCAGCGCCTCGGCCGCGGCCGTGCTGGCCGACCAGCTGGGCCTGTCGCCGGACGAAATCACCGTCGTCTCGGCCGAGCCGGCCGAGTTCAGCGACGGTTGCCTGGGCCTGGGCGGGCCGGCGGAGATGTGCGCGCAGGTCATCACGCCGGGCTGGATCGTCATGCTCAGCGCCGGTGGTCAGCCATACGAGGCCCACACCGATGCCACCGGCGTACAGGTACGCATCGCCGGCGAGGGGATGCAGACGGGTTCAAGCGACGCCATCAGCGCCTCGGCCGCGGCCGTGCTGGCCGACGAGTTGGGCCTGTCGCCGGACGAAGTCACCATTGTCTCGGCCGAGCCGGCCGAGTTCAGCGACGGCTGTCTGGGTCTGGGCCGGCCAGACGAAGCTTGCCTGCAGGCCATCACGCCGGGTTGGGTCGTCATGCTCAGCGTAGACGGCCAGAAGTATGAGGCCCACACCGATCAGACGGGCGGGCAGGTGCGCATGGCCAATATGCCCTAGGGGCAGCCGCTGGCGCATGGCGACAACTGCGGGCCAACCTCGTGCGGGGTTGGCCCGTTTTCGTTGCCGCGGCCCGCTAATCGGTGCGCGCGCGGCGATCAACGGCTATGATCGCCGGTGATTATCCTATAGGAGAGGATCATGGACTTCACACTGAGCGAAAACCACCAGATGATTGCGCGGACCGTCTACGACTTCGCGCGCAAGACGGTCACGCCCATCATCAAGGAGCACGACCGCAACCACACCTTTCCCCACGAGTTACGGCCGCAGATGGCAGCGCTGGGCCTGATGGGCGTCTGCCTGCCGGCGCGCTATGGCGGTGCCGGAATGGATTATGTGTCCCTCGGCATTGTCTCCGAAGGATTGGAGTATGCCGACTCGTCGGTGCGCGAGACGATTGCCGTCCACCTGGGCCTGCACGCTCTGCCCATCTTCCAGTGGGGCACGGCGGAGCAAAAGCGCGACTTCCTGCCGCCGCTGGCCACGGGTGAGCATCTGGCCTGCTTTGGCCTGACCGAGCCGGGCGCGGGGTCAGACGTGGCCGCCATGACCAGCCGCGCGCGCCGTGACGGGAGCGACTATCTGCTGAGTGGCGAAAAGATGTGGATCACCCTGTCCGATGTGGCCGACCGCTTCCTCGTCTTTGCCAAGACCGACCCGGAGCGCGGCGCTAGAGGCATCACCGCTTTCATTCTGGAGCGCGGCTGGCCGGGGCTGACGACGGGCACCATCAGCGGCAAGATGGGCGTCTGGGCCAGCAATACTGGCTGGATCAACATGGCCGACGTGCGTGTGCCCGCCAGCCACCGTCTGGGCGAGGAGGGCGAGGGCTTCAAGATCGCCATGAGCGCGCTGGACAACGCCCGCTACACCGTCGCTGCCGGCGCGGTCGGCGTCATCAAGGCCTGCCGCGACGAGTCGATCGCCTACGGCCGCGAGCGCAAGACGTTCGGCCGGCCCATCGTCGAGTACCAGCTGGTGCAGCAGATGATCGCCCATATGCAGCAGAGCATCGACGCGGGCGAGTTGCTGGTCTGGAAGGCGGGCTGGATGAAGAACCGGGGCATCCGCAACACGCGCGAGACGAGCATGGCCAAGTGGTTCTGCACCGAGGCTGCCCGCCGCGCGTCCGACGACGCCGTGCAGATTCACGGGGCGTATGGCTACTCCGACGAATACAACGTCGAGCGCTATCTGCGTAACACCAAGAGTAGCGTCATCTACGAAGGTACATCGCAGATCCACACGCTGATGCAGGCCGAATACGCTCTCGGCAACCGCCAGACAAGCCCCATGCGCTGCGAGTTGCCGGCCTATGACCAGGCCTATTGGGAAGCGGAGGTATAGGCGCAACGGGCCACCGCCTACCGGCTGGCCAGAGAAATATATCCACGATATATGGCGACGGCCGCGTAAGTGGTTATCCTTCTCAATGCTCATAAGAGTGGTGAACATCACTAAGCCGATCCGGCGGCCCGCGCTCGGGTGGCAAACGCATGCAAGAGGGTGAATCATGACATTGGAAGGCAAAGTCGCTCTGGTGACAGGCGCCGGTTCGGGCATCGGCAAGGCGGCGGCCCTGAAGCTGGCGCGGGCAGGGGCCAGGGTGGTTGTGCTGGATCATACCGAAGAGAACGCTCGCAAGACAGCCACGCGCATCCAGGAGATGGGCGGCCAGGCCCTCGCGCTGGTGGCCGATATTGCCGACGCGGCGGCCATGCAGGCGGCTTATGAGCGCGTCGGCCGCGAGTGGGGCCGGCTGGATATCGTCTTTGCCAACGCCGGCATCAACGGCGTCTGGGCGCCGCTGGAGGATTTGACGCCGGAGGAGTGGAGCAAGACGCTGGCCGTCAACCTGACGGGCACGTTCCTGACCGTCAAGTATGCCCTGTCGCTGCTGAAGCGGAACGGCGGGTCGATCATCATTACTTCGTCGGTCAATGGCACACGCATCTTTAGTAACGCCGGCGCGTCGGCCTATAGTTCCAGCAAAGCTGGCCAGGTTGCCTTCGCCAAGATGGCCGCCCTGGAACTGGCCAAGCACAAAATCCGCGTTAACGTCATCTGCCCCGGCTGGATCAAGACGGAGATCGAGGAAAGTACCGAGAAGCGCGATATCGAAGCGGCCGAGGAGCCGATCGAGTTCCCCGAAGGGCCAGTGCCCTTGACCGATGGCGGCCCCGGCACGGCCGACGAGGTGGCCGATCTGGTGCTGTTTCTGGCCGGCGATGCTTCTGCCCACATCACCGGCACGGAGATCTGGATCGATGGCGCTCAATCCTTGCTACAGGGCTAAACGCGACCTCTAATTGCCATTCATTAACGACTACCCATTGAGACTCAAGGAGAGAAGACGTGTTCAAAGCGCTGAACAGAGCACTGAGACCGAAGCTGAAGCCCGGCATGGGGCCAATTTCACACGAGAAAGGCACGACCTTCCGCGTCTGGGCGCCCAACGCGCAGAAGGTCTTCGTTGTCGGCGACTTCAACAAATGGAATGAAACCGCTAACCCCCTTATCCTCGAAGGCGACGGCTATTGGGCCACCGATGTGGCCGGCGCCAAGGCGGGCGACCAGTACAAGTTTCTGCTGATCAACGGCGAAGCGAAGCTCTACCGTATCGATCCTTACGCCCGCCAGGTCACCAGTTCGGTGGGCAACAGCGTCATCCACGACCCGACCTTCGACTGGGAGGGCACAGACGACTTCCAGATTCCGACGTGGAACGATCTGATCATCTATGAGATGCACATCGGCACCTTCAACGCGCCGAATGAGGGGCGTGTGGGCACATTCCGGCGCGCGGCGCAGAAGTTGCCCTATCTGCGCGAGCTGGGTGTGAACGCCGTGCAGGTCATGCCGCCGATGGAGTTCCCCGGCGGCCGCTCTTGGGGCTACAACCTGTCGCTGCCCTTTGCCGTCGAGAGCGACTACGGTGGCCCCCGCACCTTCAAGGAGTTTATCCGCGCCGCCCACAAGCTCGGCATCGCCGTCATCCTCGATGTGGTCTACAACCACCTGGGGCCGAGCGACCTGGACCTGTGGCGCTTCGACGGCTGGTATGAGAACGACGGCGGCGGCGTCTACTTCTACAACGACTACCGTGGCCAGACGCCCTGGGGCCACACGCGCCCCGACTATGGCCGGCCGGAAGTGCGCCAATTCCTGCGTGACAACGCCCTGATGTGGATGCACGAGTTTCACGTTGACGGGTTGCGCTGGGACGCCACGGCCTTCATTCGCAACATCAATGGCCACGACAACGACCCCGCCGGCGATATCCCCGACGGCTGGAGCTTCATGCAGTGGATCAACGAGGAAGTGCACGAGTTCGCGCCCAATCGCCTGACCATTGCCGAGGATTTGCAGAGCAACGATTGGCTGGTGAAAGACACCGGCGCGGGCGGCGCGGGTTTCGGCGCGCAGTGGGACGCGCGCTTTGTCCATCCCGTCCGCACGGCAATCATTACCAACGACGACCAGTTCCGCGATCTGGAGTCGGTGAAGACCGCCCTCTATGCCAAGTACGACGGCGACGCCTTCAAGCGCGTCATCTACACCGAGTCCCATGACGAAGTGGCCAACGGCAAGGCGCGCGTGCCCGAAGAAATCTGGCCGGGCAACAGCCGCCACTGGTTCGCCAAGAAGCGCTCGACGATGGGCGCAGTTTTTGTTTTCACCGCGCCGGGCATCCCCATGATCTTCCAGGGGCAGGAGTTCCTGGAGGACAAATGGTTCGTCGATACCGATCCGCTGGATTGGGACAGAGCCAAAGAGATGGAGAGCATCATTACCCTCTACAGGGACTTGATGCACCTGCGCCGCAACATCCACGGCAATACCAAAGGTCTGACCGGTCAGAATATCGACGTCTACCACGTCAATGACGCCGACAAGATCATGGCCTTCCACCGCTGGTACGACGGCGGCCCCGGCGACAGCACGATTGTGGTCATGAACATGCGCAATAGCACCGTGACCGACTACACGCTCGGCTTCCCGGCCGCGGGGCGCTGGTCGTTGCGCTTCGACAGCCACGCCAAGCCCTATAGCGCCGACTATGAGGGCCAGGTTAGCACCGACGTGGTTGCCGAGCCGGTACCCTACGGCAGCCAGCCGGCCAGCGCCAAGATTGCTATCGGGCCATACACCGGCCTGATCTTCTCGCAAGACCCGGGCTGATCTCTTCTCGCGCCAGGCGGGGCCAGTCATTGAGCGGCCCCGCCCGGCGACGGCCGCTCGTTGGGGCGCGGGTTTGCGGCCCCCGCCCCTTTTTCACGGCCCGCCCAGCGGCCGCAGTGTGCCCCCACCGGACGGCCGCGGCTGGTCCACCAGTCAATTCGCTCATGCGGGCCAAGTGTCCGGCAAGGATGTTGGCGCGGTGATCGTGTCTTTTGTCGCCCAACGGGGTTCTAGCTGTTGTAATCAAACCACTGTCCACGTGCTCGGCGTCCCCCGGCACTCGCAGGAGCTAACACAGCTATGGAGCCGACTCAGTCCCCGCTCGATGAGCCTTACCAGACCGACCTACCGGAGCTTGGTGCCAGCATTCCGCGCCGCGGCAACCGCCTGACGCGCTTTTTCTTCACCCTGCTGCTGCGGCTGATGGGCTGGCGTGTTGTCGGGCAGATACCCGATCAGCCGCGCCTCGTTTTTGTCGGCGCGCCGCACACATCCAACGGCGACTTCTTCATGACCGCATTCACGATGGCCGCCCTGGGCGTCGATGTCCACTTCGTCATGAAGCACACGCCCTTCGTCGGGCCGGTCGGCTGGTTCTTGCGCTGGTTCGGCGGCATCCCTCTCGACCGCGACCACACACGTGACTTTGTGACCCAGATGGTCGATGAGCTTGACCGCCGCGAGCAGTTCCTGCTGGCGATCATGCCCGAAGGGACGCGCAGTGTCGTCAAGGGCTGGCGCAGCGGCTTCTACCACATCGCCTATAACGCACGCGTGCCGCTGGTGATGGTCAAGTTCGACTATGCCAACCGCCGCATGCGCGTCGGCCCCGTCTTCTGGCCCAGCGGCGACTATGCGGCCGAATTGCCGCTCATCCAGGCTGAATTTGCCAATATCGCCGGCTGTCATCCGGAGCTGATGCTCGCCCTGCCGAAGCCGGTAGTGGCCGAACCGGTCTAGTTGGTCGCCCGTTGCAAAGCCACGCAGACGCTGTAGAGCCGCAGCACGTGCAGGGCGTCGTAGCTGACCGTCTCCCCCAGGGCGTCGAAGATCGGCCGCAGCCGCTCCGCGCCCAACTCGCGGAACGCTTGCAGGGTGCGCGCCTGGTCGGCGGCCGATAGGCCGCTCTCGGCCAACAGCGGCGCGGGATCGATGCTCGCGCCGTTCTGCACCGCTTCCCACAAGTGATTGGCCACCGTAGCCAGTTTGATTCCGAAGATCTCCCCGATCTCAGCTATGCTACGCCCGCTCTGGTAGAGAGCCAGCACCTCGTCGCGCCGCGTCTTGGTGGGGGGCGTGGCCGGGCGAGTGGCGCCCGCCGCCGTGCCCACCTTGCGCTTCTCGGCCAGACTCCGTTCGGCGCAGTAGGCGCGGATGACCTCCAGGAAGGCGTCGCCGTAGCGTTCCTGTTTGACCGCGCCAACGCCCTGCATCTGCGTCAGGCTGTCGGCCGACTGCGGATAGTAGCGGGCCATGTCGGCCAGAGCGCTGTCGTGGAAGATGACATAGGGCGGCACACCGGCCTCGCGCGCCAGGCGCAGGCGCTCGGCGCGTAGCTGCTCGAATAGCGCGACATCGTAGTCGGTCGGCGCGTCGGCGCGGGTCGGGTGGCGGTCGGCCGTCGGCGGCGCGCCGTGGAATGCCTCGCCGCGCAACACCTCCCAGCCTCTGGCCGTCAGCTTCAGACTGCCGTGCTCCATGTCCTGCGTCAACAAGCCCTTCTGGACGAACTGCCGCGCCAACTGCTGCCACTCCTTGCGGCTATACTCGTTGCCGATGCCGTAGGTGGATAGCTGGTCGTGGCCGCGCTGGAGGACAGCGGACGCCCGTGAGCCACGCAACACGTCGATCACATGGCCCGCGCCGAAAAGCTCGCCGGTGCGCCTGACGCAGGAGAGGAATTTCTGCGCGGCGATGGTCAGGTCGAGTTGTTCGCCCGTCCCGGCGGTGCAGTTGTCGCACAGACTGCACGTCGCCGGCACGTCCGTCTCGCCGAAGTAGGCCAGCATCGGCACACGACGGCACTGGTCTGTCTCGGCGTAGGCCAGCATGGCCTGTAGCCGGGCGATTGCGCCGGGACGCTGCGCCGGGTCGCCCTGGTCGATGAGGTAGATGTTGGTGGAGATGTCCTGCGCGCCGAAGAGCAACAGGCAGTCGGCCCGCAGGCCGTCGCGGCCGGCGCGCCCGATCTGCTGGTAGTAGCTTTCCAGGTCTTTGGGCAGATCGTAGTGGAGGATGAAACGCACGTTGGACTTGTCGATGCCCATGCCAAAGGCCACCGTGGCCACCACGATGGACGCTTCGTCATAGGTGAAGCGCCGCTGATTACTCTGGCGCGTGGCGTTGTCCAGCCCGGCGTGGTAGGGCAGCACGTTCCAGCCGTGGGCGGCCAGTTGTTCGGTCAGCGTGTCTACGGCGCGGCGGGTGGCGCAGTAGATGATGCCCGATTGGCCGCGGTGGTTTTCCAGAAAGGCCAGCGCCTGGCCCAGGGCATCCGCGCGCGGTTCCACAGCCAGAAAGAGGTTGGCGCGGTCGAAGCTGGAGATGAAGACGGCCGCGTCGGGGATGGCCAGCGAGGCGCGAATGTCGTCGCGGACGCGCGTCGTGGCTGTAGCCGTCACCGCCAGGCAGACAGCATCGGGGAAGCGCCGGCGAACGGTAGCCAGTTGCCGATACTCCGGCCGGAAGTCGTGGCCCCACTCGGAGATGCAATGAGCTTCGTCGATGGTCAGACAGTCAACGCCGGCCCGATCGAGTAGAGTCAGCGTCTCCGGCCGCAGCAGCGTCTCCGGAGCGACGTAGAGCAGCCTTACCTCGCCCGCGGCCGCCTGCCGGGCGATGGTGACATAGCTGTCGTAGGCCAGGGTGCTGTTCAGATAGGCGGCGGGCACGCCCAACTCGCGCAGCTGCATGACCTGGTCTTCCATCAACGAGATGAGCGGCGAGACGACGACGGTCAGGCCGGAGAACAGCAGCGCCGGCAGCTGGTAGCACAGCGACTTGCCGCTGCCGGTGGGCATGATCGCCAGGCTGTCGCGCCGGGCCAGGACGTTGGCGATGATGTCCTCTTGCAGCGGCCGGAAGGTGTCGTAGCCAAAGACGCGTTTGAGCGTCGCCCGCGCCTCGTCGCGCGTCAGCGGCGGCGCGGCCGGGGCGTGATGGACGGCCGGCGCGTTGTCCACGCCGGGCAGCAGCCAGCCGGACAGTTGCGCATAGCAGTGCACTTCCTGGTCAGGTCGCTCGGCTGGCCGCCACCAGTGGGCCAGCGAGACGCGCAACAGTGTGCCCGCCGGAATCTCCGGCAGCGGCTCCTGAAAGCCGACGAAGGTCAGCGTTTGGCTGCCGTTGTCGCCGGGGTAGCGGTAGTGAATGCGCTTGCCGCTGCTGTCGCGGGTCAGGGGGCGGTCGGGTTGCCAAAAGGTTGTGCTGTGGGAGGGGACGCCGCCGCTCTGGCAGACGTAGAGCGCGCCGCCGGGCGCAGTCTGTAGCCGCCCCTCGTAGAGCACCTCCGGCCCGCCGTGGTAGATGGGCATGTGTTGGGCGATCAGCGCCGGCAGGTCGTGTTCCGGCGGCAGCGGCCGCTTGCGCCGGACGACGATGTTCTCCACGTGGGGTGGGATGATCTCCTCCGGCGGGTCGGCGTCGATTTCCCAGCGCTGGCCGACTTCATATTCCAGATTGTGGTGCTCGTTGAAGGCAGCGTCGGAGGCGATCAGACGCACGGAGTGGCCGTCGGCGGTGATGCCGCCGACGCAGGCGCTACTGCCCTGATGGGTCTTGGCAACGATGGTAACGATCATGCAGATCCTCCAATACAGTGGGCAGAAGCGAGGCGCGCTGCGGTCAGTCGGCGGGCACGAGATGGGCGACCTCGATGCCCAGTGCCTTGCCCAGGCGGGCGGCTACCAGCGAGCGATGGCAGGCCTTCGGGTCGCGCTCCACACACATCAGGGCGACGACAGCGTCGGCCGGCAACTCGGTCGCCAGCGCGTGCGGGTCGAAGTTGGCCAGTACATCGCGCTTGTAGGCCTCGGCAAAGGCCGGGCTGAGGACTGCGCGCTGGCGGGTGGGGACATGGGCGGCATGGTCGGCGTCCATCTGTATCTCGATCATGCTCTTCGTCGGGGCCAGGTCGAGCCGGTGCAGGTAGTTGATGCCCAGCTCGGCCAGCCGCGCCTGCAGGCGGAGGCTGTTGGCGAAAGCGTAGTCGCGGCCGCGCACGTCCCGCCGCCGGCGGATGTCGATCAGCGTGTCCACGCCCGCCTTTTGTAGCGCGCCGAAGAAGGTGTCGGCGTTAAAGCCGATGACGCCGATGGTGTAGACCTTATTCATGTTCGTCCTCGTCCGGCCGCTCGTAGCGTTTGCGCGAGACGGCCGGTAACATATCGTCGCCGAAGAAGGAGCGCTGCCCGCCCGTCAGCCGTGGCAGCACGTCTTCCTGGCTCACCAGTTCGTCGTGCTCGTCGATGTGGGCTACGGGAATGTTGCGCCGGGCCAGCGACTTGCCAACAAGCACACTGCGGTGGCACGCTTCCGGCTTGCCCTCGCTGCACATCAGGGCCACGCGCCGCTCCTGCTCGTGGGCGTGGGCGACGCGGTCTAGCCCCTCGCGATAGAAGGCGCGCGCCTCTAGCTGGTCGTAATCGACCTTGCCATCGGCGTGATAGCAGGTGGGGTCGGCCGGCAGGCCGCCAAGGGTATCGCCCATGTAGACGTAGCGGATGCCCGCCCGGCGCAGGTGCTCGGCTAGGGCGTCTTTCGAGAAGTCGGGCTTGTAGCGCGAGTAAGGGCGCGAGCGAACGTCGAGCAGAAACTCGATGCGGTAGCGTTGGAGCACGGCGATGAAGGCCTCGAGCTCGCGCGCACCGTAACCGATGGTGAAGACAGGCACGCGGTCCACGAGGGCGATTATACGGCGCAGGGCGCGATTCTCCCAAATCGCGTTCTGGGGTGGAAGAAGGTTCCAGGGGCCAGGGGAAGGTTCCAGGGGCCAGGTTCCAGGGGAAGAGCGTTCTTTGCTGGGCCTTGCCTCTCTTTCTGGCCAACAAGCGGATTTCAGCAAGAGACATTTCTGCCCCTGGCCCCTGGAACCTGGAACCTTTCCCGGTGCGCCTCTACTCTAGGCCATCGAGTGGCCCATCTGGGCCATCTGGCGGCAGGACTGGGCGCAGCGGCGGCACGTCTCGGCGCAGGCACGCATGAAATCGTCGTCGAAGCGCTCGCAGTCGGCCGCGCAGGCGTCGCAGATCTCGGCGCAGACGCCGCACGTCAGGGTGTGGCGGGCCGAGTTGCGCAGCATGAAGTCGGCGCTGGTGCGGCAGATATCGACGCAATCGAGCATCAGGCCGATGTGGTCGGGCGCGGCGTGGTCACCGCCCATCTTCAGACAGTGCATGACGGTTTCCAGGCACGTCGCGTGGCATTCCTGACACATGTCGATGCAGGCCTGCATGTCGGCGCTCAGCCCGTGGGACTGCTGATCGGCCATCGTGTGGTGGGTCATATTTCACTCTCCTCTTCTATTGTGGTTTCCGGCAGCGGCGGGGGCAGGGTGAGGGCAACAGCGGGGCGCGAAGGCCACCAGTGTAGCCGCAGGGCGCGCTGCGGCGCAAGGTTGCCGGCGGGGAATTTAGGCAGTGTTCAGATGGGAGCGCGCGCGGCGGCCAACGCGACACTCTTCACTGCCCGGCGAATCCTCTTGCGCCTCTCGCGACGCCCACGGGCCTGGTAATGACTTTAGTCTTCGTCGTCGCTGTAAGAATCGCTGCCCCGGTCATCATCGTCTTCCCGGCCGCCAAAACCAAAGAGGTTGTCCAGCGGCACGCCACTGGCGCTGGCGCGTTCGCCCTCCTCGGAGGCCCAGTCCAGCCGGATGGGGTTGACGCTGATGACCTCCAGGCTGGTCTCACACTCCGGGCAGACGATCATCTGTCCATTATCCGGCCGTCGGTCGAAGTAGATGCGCGAGTCGCATTCGGGGCAACGGGCCATGAGGGCGCGGTTTTGATCGGGCATCTGTTTCTCCTGCGAACAAAGGCACTGCTAGACGGCGACGGACGGGGTGGGACTGGTCTCGGTCAGGCCGTAGCGCTCGACCGCTTCGTCCAGGATACGGTTGACCAACTGCTCGAATGTCCAGCCGTCGGCCTGCGCCTCTAGAGGCAGGTCGGAGTAGCCGGGATTCAGGCCGGGCAAGGGATTGATTTCCAGAATATAGGGCTTGTCGTTGTTGTGGGCGTCGAGGCGGAAATCGACGCGGCCGACATCGAAGCAGCCGGTGATGCGGAAGGTGGCCGCGGTCAGCCAATTCAACTCCTCCACCAGTTCGGCCGGCAACGGCGCGGGGCAGAGGTAGTGGAACTGGTGCGCCAGCTCGGTCTTGATGCGACTGGTGTAGATGCCCGCTTCCTCCTTGGGGTAGCGGCTCATGTCCACTTCCAGCGGCGGAAAGAAGTGCAGGCCGCGGGAGATGCGCGGCGCGTCCAGGTCTTCCGGCAGCCGCCAGGCCACGGGCGAGATGAGGTTGCCGACGACGCCGATGGTCACCTCGCGCCCCTCGACAAAACGTTCCACCAGGATGGGCTGGTCGTAGGTGTCGAACTGGCGGCGGAGTTGCAAACGCAGTTGCGTCTCGTCATAGACGATGGACTCGGCCGTCACGCCCATGCCCGTGCCCTCGCGGCTGGGCTTGACAAACAGCGGAAAGCGCATGTCGCTGTCCAACGGCTCAGTGACGCGCTCGAAAGTCTGGAAGGCGGGCGTGGACAGCTTGTGATAGGCCAACACGCGCTTGGTCATCGGCTTGTCCAGCGCCAGGGCCAGCGTCAGCACGCCGGAACCGGTGTAGGGGATGCGCAGTGTCTCCAGGATGGCCGGAACCTGCGCCTCGCGCGAATCGCCCCAGTGGCCCTCGCAGATGTTGAAGCAAATATCGGGCCGCAAACGGGGCAGAGTTTCCAGAAGGCTGAGGTTGCCCTCGACAAAGGTCGCCTCGTGGCCACCGGCCTGCAGGGCGGCCAGAATAGCGTTGATCGTCTCCTCTGAGTCGAGATCATCCCAACGATCGTCGGGCATCCCCGGCCAGGTCGGAGCGTTCTTCTGCAAGTTCGCTAACAGAGCTACACGCATGTCGCCTCGCTGCGTTCTCGTGATTTAGGACCGTCGCACCGGCGGTCGTCAGAGGCTAATTTTAGCGCACCTTGGCGAAATGACACGAGGCCAGCGGGGACGTGAAGTGCTGCCAGGCGGCGGGCAGGGCGATCAGTGGCGCGAGGGGCGGAGGCTCAGTGGCGGCCGTTGGGGCGTCCGAGGTAAGCGCGCAGCACATCCTGTAGCTCGCGCACGTCCAGTGGCTTGGGCAAGTAGGCGTCGCAGCCCGCTTCCAGGCAGCGTTCGCGGTCGCCCACCAGAACGTTGGCTGTCGTGGCAATGAGGGGGATCGTTGACAGAGCCTGGTCTTCTTGCAGCCGGCGGGCGATCTCCAGGCCGTCGATGCCGGGGATGTTGATGTCGAGGAGGACGAGGTCCGGCCGCTCGCGTGCGATCATTTCCAGAGCGGTATACCCATCGGAGGCCATCAGGAAGTCGTGTTTCTCAGCCTCGACGATGCGCCCGACCAGGCGCAGATTGCTGTCATTGTCTTCGATACAGAGCACTCGTTTACGGGCCATTACATGTTTCCTCGATACGCTTTATGTCCATTCAAGCACATCACGATTACGCCGCGTATTACAACGCCTCCTCAGGTGTGGCGTCGGGCTCAGGCGACAGCGCGGGGATGACAAAGCAGAAGGTGCTGCCCTGGCCGGGCCGGCTCTCGGCCCAGATGTGGCCGCCGTGCAGCTCCACCAGGCTCTTGGTGATCGATAGCCCCAACCCCGTGCCGCTGATCGAGCCGCGCCGGCCGGGATCGATCTGGCTGAACTGGTCGAAGATGTGCGGCAGATGCTCAGCGGCGATGCCGATGCCGGTATCGGTGATGGTGAAGAGCACTTCGCCGTTCTCGCGCCGCGCGTGCACGGCGATCTCGCCCCGGTCGGTGAACTTGATGGCGTTGCCGATCAGGTTCCACAGCACCTGGCGCACGCGCGTACGGTCGGCCACCAGCGGGCCGATGTCATCGGGGATGTCCATCCGCAGCGAGAGGCCCTTCTGTTCGGCCAGCGACGCAGCCATCGCTATCACATCGCTGGTCGCCCGCTCGATGTCGAACGGCTCAATGATCAATTCCAGCCGGCCGGCCTCGATCTTGGACATGTCCAGGATGTCGTTGATGATCTCGCGCAGGTGGTCGCCGCTTTTGCGGATGAGACTCAGGTCTTCTTCCATGCGCTCGGTCAGCTCGCCGTCCAGGCCCATCAGCAGCACGTCGGCGAAGCCGATAATGGAGTTGAGCGGCGTGCGTAGTTCGTGGCTCATGCGCGCCAGGAAGTCGGTCTTCAGCCGGTCAACTTCGCGCAGCTGCTCGGCGGTGCGGAGCTGCTCGGCAAAGTAGTAGGCGTTCTGCGTGGCCACGGCCAGCTGGGCCGCCAGGATGCGGTGCACCAGCACATCGTCGCCCTGGAAACGATCCGGCTCCTCGGCCTGCACGTCGAGCACGCCCAGCAGCCGCTCGCCGACAATCATCGGCACGGCCATCTCCGAGCGCGTTTGCGGCAGCAGCGGGTGGGGCAGGAAGTCGGACGATTGGGTGACATCGGGCACAACGACGACCTCGTGCTCGCGCGCGGCGCGGGCGACGATGGAACGGGCCTCCAGGGGGATGTGACGCCCCTCGCGCAACATGCGCCGGCCGATCTCGCCCGAGCCGGCGCGCAAGACCAGTGCCGTCCGTGCCTCGTCGAGCAGGTAGATGTGGGCGTGGTAAAGCTCGAAGCTGGCTCGTGTCAGGTCAGCGGCGGCGGCCAGCAGACGGTCAGCGTCCAGCGTGGCCGCGGCGGCGATGCTGACGTCGGACACGGCGCGCAACTCGGCCGAGAGGCGGGCCTGGTTGGCCAGGGCCGTTTGCGTCTGGCCATAGGATTGCGCGTTCTGGATGGCCAGGGCCGCCTGCTGGGTGATGCCCTCGCAGCGGCGCTGGTCATCCGCTGTCAGCGGGGCGGGGTATTCGCCGGGCGTCGAACCGCCGCGAAAGACTTCCAACACGCCCGCTGCGCCGCGGCCGACGCGCCAGGGCAGACGATAGAACTCGGCCTTGGCCTCGGCCGCCGGCTGCACCTGGCCCACGCCGTTGGCGAACGGCTGCCAGAGGTCCGGCCGCGCCTCAGCGCTGAAGACCGTGCCGATGGGCATGTTCCAGCGGCTTAGGTCGCGACTCTCCGTTTCCGGCAGCTCCACACGCCGGTCGAGGCGAAACTGGTTGCTTGCCGGCAGCCACTCATAGAGGTGGACAAACAGCGCCCCCGGCACGGTCTCGCACAGTTGCGTGGCCAGCAGGTCGCGCAGGACAGTCTCGTCGAGCGTCTCGGACATGATGCGGGCCGAGGTGAGCAGCGTGTCGGCGATACGGCGCTGGCGCTGCTCGCTGCCCAGCAGTTGGCGTGTCTGCTCCAGCAACAGGAGCGTCTGCATGGCGACCGCTACCTGGCCGACAAGGGCGGCTAGGCTTTCGATCTCGGTCTCGGCGAAGGTGCGCGGCAGGCGGCGGTAGAGCAGGGCCGCGTAGCCGATCCATTGCCCGCCGACAACCAGGGGGACGAAGATGGCGCTGCGCGCGCCGCCCAGGGCGCGCAAGGTCGCGCGGCCGGCCCGGTCGAGCCGGGGATCGTTCTGGATGTCGGCAAAGACGATCGGCCGGTCGGCGCGCAACAGTGACAGGATGGGGCTGTCTTCGATCCGCAGCCGGCGCGGCAGGGGCGCTCGCGCGTCACCCTGCCATTGGGCGGCGATGCTGACGCTTTCCGGCACCTGGTCGGGCGTCCAGGGCCGGTCAAAGTGGGCGAACTGGAGGACGTCGGCCAGGTGGCCCAGCTCGGTGTGCTGGTGGATGACGGCGAGGATGTCATCATAGGACTGGGCCATGTTGAGCCGGGCGCTGACATTGTAGAGGGCCTCGGTCTGGGCCAGGGCGACACGCTGGGCCAGGTAGGCGCGCCGGCTGGCGACGGTGGCGGCCAGCGGTTCGTGTAGTCGCTCCAGCAGAAAAGTCTCATCCGGCGACAGCGGGTGCGGCGTCGGCCAGCTGATGCTGAACAGGCCCTGCCACTGGCCACCGCGCCGCAGCGGCAGCAGCGCCGTCGCCTGCCAGCCCTCACGGCGCGCCTGAGCGCACATTGCCTCGTCCAGACGGGGGTCGGTGGTGGCGTCTTCGATGATCACCGGGTCGCGCGGCCGATCGAGCCAGAGGGCGCTGGTGGGCAGCGCGCGGAGGGGAATACTGCTGTCGAGGGGCACATTGGCCAGGCGGCCGCGCGCCAGCCGGCTGATCGGCTCGGCCAGCAGCGCGCCATCGCTGGAGCGGCTGGAGAGGTAGAGCAGGTCCAGTGTCGGCTCGTCGCCCCAGGCCGCGCCGTTGGCCAGAGCCAGCAGGATTTCGTCTTCGGTGGTCGCCAGCGACAGGTCGGCTTCCATGCGCGACAGCATCTCCAGCTGGCGGGCGCGAGCGCGGGCCTGCTCGAACAGTTGCTGATTTGATAGGGCCACGGCCAGCTGGCTGGCCATGGAGGTGTATAGCTGGCGGTCGTGTTGATGGAAGGCGCGCGGCCTGGGCCAGGCGATGAGCATCAGGCCAACCCAGCGCGCGCCCACTTGCAGCGGCAGTATGGCGGCGGCCTGGGCGCCGGTTCCGACGGCCAGGGTGATGATGCCATAGGTGGCGTCGGCCGCTACGGAGGTCAAGTCGTCAATGAGCAGCGCTTCCTTGACCTCCGTGACCTCTGTCAGCCAGTCGCGGATGGGGCCGTCGGCGGGCAGGCGGATGCGCGCGCCGCGACCGCTGCGCTCATCGCGGGCCGCGCCGCCTTCGTCGCCAATCGTCCAGTGGGCCGCGGCGATAGCCCATTCCGGCCGGCCCGCGCTGTCGGTTTCGACGATGGCCAGCGCCGCGCCGGACGTATCCTCGGCCAGGCCGGAGGCCACGACCGCGCCGAGGATGTCGTCCAGGTCCTGGGCCGCGTTCAGTGCCGTGCTGAGCGTGTAGAGGCGCTCGGCGTCGCGCCGGGCCTGCTCCGTCTGGTTGAAAAGCCGGGCGCGCTGCACGGCCGTGGCCGCTTGATAGACGATGGTTTCGGCCAGCTGGAGTTGCTCTTTGGCCAGCTCGATGCCCTCTTCGACCACATCCAGGCCCACTGTACCGATGACCTCGTTTTCAACGATCAGAGGCAGGATGAGGATGGTTTTGACGCCGCGCTGGCGCAGCACTTCGTGGGCCGAGGCGGTCAGCGGGCTTTCGGTGGCGTGTTCGACGATGACCGGCCGGCGCTCGGCGATGGCGATCTGCGTGGCCGGGTTGTTGGCCACCGGGATCACCACGCCGACGGCGCTCTCAGTGGTCAGGCCGCCGGAGCGGTCGGCCACGACCGTCAGGGCCGAACGCTCATCATTGAGAATGGCCACGCCGACCTGGCCGATGGAGGTGGCCTCGGCCAGCTGATCGACGATGATCTGCAAACTGCTGGTCAGATCGGGCGCGGCGGCCAGCTGGGTGACGAGGCGGTTGATCAGGGCCATTTCGGCCTCGCGCTGGTGGGCCTCGTCGAGGGCCGTCTCGGCCTGTTGCGTCAGGCGCAGGTTCTCCAGGTGCGCGCCCAGTTGGTCGGCCACGGCGGCCACCAGCTGTTGGGCCTGCGGCGAATGCACCGCCGGCGTCTCCAACTCCATCAGGCCGATGGTCGCGCCGCGCACGGCGATGAGTTGTTGCAGGCGAGCGCCGCCGTCGGTGGGCGCAGCGTCGCCCATCGTGCCGCCGGACGGCCGATTCTCCAGAAAGCGTTGCCAACCGCCCTGGGTCAGCATCTCCGCCTGCCGGGCCAATTGCTCGCGGGTCTGGTTGATCTCGGCGAACAGACGCGCGTTGCGCACCGCGGTGGCCAATTGCGCCGCCAGAAGCGTGTAGACGCCCAGATTTTCGCTGTTCAACCCCTCTAGCGCGGCGCTATGCAGATCGAGGATGCCCAGGACTTGGTCTTCGACGATCATCGGGATGGCCGCCTCCGATTGGGTGGCCGGGAGGAGGGGATTGCTCAGGAAGATGGGGCTGCTGCGAGCGTGGGCGACGACGACGGGCTGGCGGTTCGCGGCGGCCGTGCCATTGATGGAGCCGGGGCCGACGGGCAGACGATGCTTGTGATGCAGCAGCTCCGCGCCCGCCTCGCCCGTGGCCGCGCTCAATACCAGCTCGCCGGCCACTGGATTGAGCAGATAGACCTGGACATGATAGAGATCGAAGCGCTCGCGGATGGTCTCGACGGCTTCGTTGAGCAGCGTATCGAGGTCGTGGATGCGCGTCAGTTGCCGGCCGATGCGCGCCGCCAATGCCTGCGCCCGCGTGCGCTCCTCGACCTGGCCCTCCAGCGTGGCCCGCGTCTGCCAGAGGCTGCGTTGCAGATCTTGAGCCTGAACGCGGGCGCGGGCGATAGCCTCGAAGACCAGATTGAGCGCGTAGGCGAAGACGCCGAGGGCAATGGCGGCCAGGGCGATGAGTGCGCCATTGTCCGGGTGGGTGGCCGCGCGGCCGACGCTCGGCACCAGCGCCGTGAGCAGCGCCCCCAGCCCGACGATCGTCATGGCCAGCGCCCAGACGCGGCCGAGAAGCAGCCCGGCCGACAGCACCAGCACGCCGAACCAGGCCAGTATCCACAGGCCAACCAGCGCGGTCATGGACGCGGCGAACGCCGCCGGCAGCGTGACCATCAGGTAGCCGGCCAGCAGCAGAACGATAAAGGGACGGCGGCCCGCATCTGTCGGCTCGCCGCGTCCGGCATTCAGCCCCACCGCTCCGGCGGCCAGCAGCAGCCCCAGCGCGCCCAGCCGCCACAGGCCGATGCTGGGCATGGCCCACAGGCCAATCAGCAGTGACGCACCCGCGCCAAGGACCAGGGCCAGCCCCAGGCGATAGAGCAGCCGCGCCCCGTAGGCGCGCACCCGGTCGCTCAGGGAGTCGGCCGGCTGCGACGGGCGGTTGCCCGGCGCGGAGTTACCCGTGACCATTGGCCCCTCCGTTGGCGTCCAGACGCACCGCGGCGCTGCCCGCCTCCAGGGCGCGTGACAGCTCGGCCAGCGCCACGCGGATGGCGCCGTCCATGTCGATGGTCTGGGCGATCTTCTGGTTGATCGTGTTAATGAGGGCGGCCTGCTCGGCCTGCTGCTGAATCTGGGCCACAAGGCGGGCATTGCGCAGGGCGACAGCCAGCTGGCCGGCGATAGTCTGTAACAGGTTTGAGTCCTGTTGACTGAGGCCATTGACCTCGCTGTCCTGGGCGTCAATGACGCCCAGCACTTCGTCGCCGTAGTTGATGGGCACGGCGATTTCCGAGCGCGTGCTGGGCAGCAGACGGTTAGGCAGCCAGTCCGGATCGCGGCTGACGTCGGGCACGACGACGGGCCTGTTGGTCGTGAAGGCGCGGCCGACAAGGCCCTGTTGCGGGGCGATGCCGTGGCCCATAACCAACATCGCCTGGCCGGCCTCGCCCGTGCCGCCGGCCATCTTGAGCAGGCCGCTGTCTTCATCCCACAAGAAAACATGGACGTGGTAATAGGCGAAAGCGACGCGCAACTGCTCGACGACCTCGCGCATCAGATCGGCGCGGTCAAGGATGGTGGAGAGCTGCCGGCTGATGGTCGCGCTGGCCTCCAGGGCGCGGGTGCGCGCGGCGACACGCTGCTCCAGCTGGGTACGTTCGATATCCAGGGCGCGGGTCAGTTCCCGCGAGCGGCGTAGCAGCGTCTGGCTGTCGCGGCGCAAGGCGAAGAGGGCCACCAGCAGCAGGCCGATGGTCATGACCAGGCTGAGTAGCAGATACGTCAGCGAGTGGACATCGCGAATGGGCGCGGCTATCTCCGCCGGCCGGTCGAGAAGCAGGGCAATCAGTCCGAGCACCAGCGCCAGTGTGGCCGTCCGCCGGCTGAAGAGGATGGCGACGAAGGCCGCGTAGCTGACCATGAACAGGCCGGCGGCCGGGGTCAGCCCGTTGACGCGCAAGTCGAGGAGGAGCAGACCCAGGTAGACTGTGGCCAGCCCGGCCGCCCGCACCCCATACGATCCCCGCCGCCACAGAGCTACGCTGGACAAGATCAGATAGAGAAGCACATAGGCCGCCATGAACGGCCAGCGAGAGTCCTGGTCGCGGGAGAGGATGGTCAGGATGGGCACCAGGGCCACGAAGAGCACAACCGTCAGGCCGAGCGAGACGAGGTTGAGGATGCGCTGCTGGGTGTTGTGAGCCAGGTTGGCCACGTCGGTGTCGTCCGGCACAGGAGCCAGCTCGCGCAGTTCGGGCACGAGGTCGGCCAGCCGCAGCCGCAGCCAGCCCCAGGCAAACAGGACGATGCTGCCGGCAAACGCCAGCACGGTCAGGTCAACGTAGAGCGACAGTTTGAAAAGCAGCCCAATCTGGTAGATGACGTTGCCGATGATGGGCAACAACGCGCCAATGAAGACAAAGCGGGCCAGGCGGCGCGCCTCACCCTGTGCTTGCCGCCAGACGCGCAACATCAGCAGGGCCGAGATGAGAAAGAGACCGTAGCTATAGGCGACGTGGAAGTAGAAAGCCGGGCCGCGCTGGGCGTCGAAGGCGATGAAGCCGCCGTTGTCGATGACGCCCGGATTGGTGTAGAGCAGCGTATGCGACGGCGTCGTCCACGCCAGACCGATGATCGCCAGCGGCAGGAGTATGAGCAAGGCCATGTTGCGCAGGGTCACATATCGGCCGTGCCCCGTGTAGACCAGCGCGAACAGGAACCAGGCCACGGGCAACAGGGCGATGGCGATCCACTCCATCTTCACCCACAGGAGCATGGTCGCCGGGTCGGTCGTGGCCAGTTCCAGGGCGTAGGTGAAGCACCACCAGGCCGTCAGCGAGACCAACGTGACGAAAACCCAGGTGCTCTGCGAGTCCTCGCGCTGCCGCCAGGCAAAGAGAGCCAGCGCGGCCGACAGGATGGCCGCGCCCAGCACGGGCACAAGAAAGGGCGTGAATTGCCAGCCGTCGATGTCCATGTCTTGTCCTGAGACCGCTACGATCTTTGGCCGCGCGCCGCCAGTTGTTCGGCCACCAGCCGGTTGGCCAGGGCCGGGTTGGCCTGGCCATGCGTGGCTCGCATCACCTGGCCGACGAACCAGCCCAGCAGGCTTGTTTTGCCGTCCAGATAGTTGGCCACCGGGCCGGGGTTGTCGGCGATGATGCGCTCGATGATGGGCAACAGCGCCGCCTCGTCGGAGATCTGCGTCAGACCGCGGGCGGCGACGATCTCGGCCGCGCCGCGTCCCGTGTCCATCATCTCGCCCAGCACCTCGCGCGCCGAGGTGAGGTTGACCGCGCCATCGTCCACCAGCCTCAGCAATCCGACTAGCGCCGCGGGGGCCAGCGGGATGTCATCGACGCGCCGGCCACTCTCGTTGAGCAGCCGGAAGAGGTCGTTGAGAATCCAGTTGGCCAGCGCCTTGGGCGCGCCGCCGGCGGCGACGGCGGCCTCGAACCAGGCCGCCACGGCGCTGTCCTCGGCCAGCGCGGCCGCGTCGCCGGGCGATAGGCCCATCTCGTCGCGGTAACGCGCCTCCTTGGCCTGCGGCAGTTCGGGCAACGACGCGCGCACGCGCTCGATCCAGGCTGCGTCGATGAACAGCGGCGGCAAGTCCGGTTCGGCGAAGTAACGGTAGTCCTCGGCCTCCTCCTTGCTGCGCTGGCTGAAGGTCTCGCGGCGGGCATCGTGCCAGCCGCGCGTCTCCTGGATGACCTGGCCACCGGCGTCCAGCACGGCCGCCTGCCGCGCCAGTTCGTAGTCGACGCCATCGGCCAGGGCGCGGAAGCTGTTGAGGTTCTTCAGCTCGGTGCGCGTGCCGAACGCCGCGCTGCCTTGCGGCCGGAGGCTGATGTTCGGCTCCACGCGCAGGACGCCTTTCTCCATGTCGCCGGAGTTGACGCCCAGATAGCGCAGGATTTGGCGAATGCGCGTGGCGTAGGCACGCGCTTCCTCGCCGCTGCGGATGTCCGGCTCGGAGACGATCTCCAGCAGCGGCACGCCGGAGCGATTGTAATCGACCAGCGAGCCACCGCGCTCAAGATGGGTGAGCTTGCCGGTGTCCTCTTCCATATGGACGCGCCGGATGCCAATACGTTTGGCCTGGCCGTCGGGCAGGGTGATGTCCAGCCGGCCGTGGCGGCCGATGGGCAGTTCGTATTGGCTGATCTGATAGCCCTTGGGCAGGTCGGGGTAGAAGTAGTTCTTGCGGGCGAAGACGTTGTGAGGCTGAATGTCGCAGCCGAGAGCCAGAGCGACGCGCAGGGCAAATTCGACAGCACGCCGGTTGATGACCGGCAGCATCCCCGGCATACCCAGGCAAACCGGACAGACGGCCGTATTCGGCGCCGCGGCAACGCTATCGACAACGCGGCAGCCGCAGAACATCTTCGACTCGGTCAATAATTCGGCATGGATTTCCAGACCGATGACGGCTTCGTAGCGTTCGCCCACTCGCTTTCCCTCGTGTGCTCAGCGCTCTGTCGAGGCCGGGCCGCGCGGCCCAGTATACGCTTCGACAAGCGCTGGATCAATTGTAGCCCCTTTGGACAGCGCCATGAGTAGGCGCAACGTGAAAAATTCCGGCCAGCTATGGCTCTAGGGCCGGCATGACGGGCAGCCGCCGATGCCACGGCCGCGCCTGCTCGTAGGCGTGGGCGGCGTTGAGAATGCGCGCTTCCTGCAGTGTGTTGCCGATGAGTTGTAGGCCGATGGGCAGCCCGGCGCTGTCGACGCCACAGGGCACAGACAGGCCACAGGCCGCGCTCAGGTTCAGCGGCAGGGTCAACACGTCGGCCAAATACATGCTCAGCGGGTCATCGACGCGCTCGCCGATGCGGAAGGCGGTCGTCGGGCTGGTCGGCGCGGCGATGACATCGACCGTCTCGAAGACGCGGCGGAAGTCCTCGGCGATCAGCGTGCGCACCCGCAGCGCCCGGCCGTAGTATTCGTCATAGTAACCCGCGCTGAGGGCATAGGTGCCCAGCATGATGCGCCGCTTGACCTCCGGGCCGAATAGGGCGCGCGTCCGGCGGACGGTGTCGATCATATCGACTCCCTCGACGCGCGGGCCGAAGCGCGTGCCGTCGTAGCGGGCCAGGTTGGCGCTGGCCTCGGCTGGGGCGATCAGGTAGTAGACCGGCAGGCCGTAATGGGTGTGGGGCAACGAGACCTCGACGACTTCGGCCCCCAGCGCGGCCAGATCGTCGATGGCCGCGCGCACGGCCGCCTCGACTTCCGGGGCGAGACCCTCGACGAAATACTCGCGCGGCACGCCGACGCGCAGGCCGCGGATGTCGCCGGTCAGAGCCGCCTCGTAGTCGAGCACGGGCACGTCGAGAGAAGTGCTGTCGCGCGGGTCGTGGCCGGCGATGATGCCCAGCAGCGCGGCGCAGTCGGCCGCCGTGCGGCCGAACGGCCCCACCTGGTCGAGAGACGACGCGAAGGCGATGACGCCCCAGCGCGAGACGCGGCCATAGGTCGGCCGCAAGCCCACCAGGCCACAGAACGATGCCGGCTGGCGCACGCTGCCGCCGGTGTCGGTGCCCAGCGCGCCATAGGCCAGCCCGGCGGCCACGGCCGCGGCGCTGCCGCCGCTGCTGCCGCCCGGCACGCGCTCCAGGTCCCACGGGTTGGCGGTGGTGACGTAGGCCGAGTTCTCCGTGGAGGAACCCATGGCAAACTCGTCGGTGTTGGTCTTGCCCAGGAGGATCGCGCCGGCGGCGAGCAGCCGCTCGACGACAAAGGCGTCGTAGGGCGGGATGAAACCCTCCAGGATTTTGCTGCCGGCCGTGGTCGGAACGCCCGCCGTGCAGATGATGTCCTTGATGGCCAGGGGGACGCCCAGCAGGGGGCCGTCTTCGCCGGCGGCGCGGCGGTGGTCGGCGGCGGCGGCCTGCTCCAGGGCCGTCTCGCCGGTCACGACCAGATAGCTGCGGAGGTCGTTGTCATAGGTCACGATACGGTCGATCATGGCCTCGGTCGCCGCCACGCTGGTCGTCTGGCCACGGCGCAGGGCGTCGCGCAGCTCGGTCAGGGTCAGGGTTGATGGGTCCATTAGGCGTCGAGGATGGACTGAATGAGGAACTGGCCGTCGGCCGTGGCCGCGGCGTTGTAGAGGGCATCGTCGGGCGAGAGCGACGGGGTGACGATGTCATCGCGCAGCACATTGCGGCGGCCGACGGCGTGAACCGACGGGGCCACATCGGTCAGGTCCAACTCGTCCAGGCGCGCGGCGTAATCGAGGACGGCCGAGAGCTGCTCCTGGTAGTCGGCCAACTCCTCGTCCGTCAGCGCCAGCCGGGCCAGGTGGGCGATCTTGATGACATCTTCGCGAGAAAGGTTCATGGTTGTAGTCCGTGTCCGGCGGTCGGCCGGTCGGCGCGTCAGTCGCCCACGACTGGCTCTTCGGATTCGGTGCGCGTCTGGCGCAGGGCCTCGCGGCGCTGCTCGAATTCCTCTTCGGTCCAGATGTTTTCCGGGCCGGTCAACTTGTCGATGTAGAGTTCGCCGTTGAGGTGGTCGATCTCGTGCTGGAAGATGCGCGCCGTCCAGTCAAAGAGATGCAGGCGCACCTTGCGGCCGCGGCGGTCCAGTCCGCGCACGCGGACGGATTCGTGCCGCGCCACCTCGCCCAAATAACCGGGGATCGACAGACAACCCTCGATGCCTTTGATCGTCTCCTTCGAGCGCCAGAAGATTTCCGGGTTGATGATGACGTAAAGCTCGCGTGTGTCCTCGATCTCGTTGCCTTCGTCATCCTCTTCGGGCAGGGTCAGGATGACGGCCAGTTGGAGAGGCTGGCCGACCTGGGGCGCGGCCAGGCCGACGCCATTGGCCTCGCGCAGGGTCGCGATCATGTCGTCGATCAGGTGCTGCAAGTCGGCGTCAAAGCGCGTGACGGCCTGGGCCTTCTGGCGCAATATCTTGTCGGGAATCGTGACAATAGGCAGTTTGTTCATGGCGCTGATTGATTGTTTTCTTCCTCGTTAAAGCCGGGCGGCGTGCGCTGGGGGATGCGCTGTTGTTCCATTGCCTGGCGGTAGACGTCGATGAGCAGCGCGTACTCCTCGCGGCGGGCGCTGCCCTCGCGGACGCGCTGCTGCTGGCGGAATTCATCCAGGCGCTGGAAGATGTCGCTCTGGACGACCTCAGGATTAGGCACATACTCGAAGACGATATCGGATGGGCTGCCGGCCGTGTCGATGCTGACGAAGCCGTAGTTGAACAGCGTCGGCAGGAAACCCGGCCGGTCGGCGTTGACATTCTGGATGTTGCTGATGGATGCTTGCTTGCGGCTCTCGCCGAAGCCGAACGGACTACGGTCGATGTCGATGACGAAGCGATCTGTCACTTGGAAGATGTCGTTGCGCCAGTCCTCAACCTGCCAGATGAGCCACAGCAGGTCGCTGAAGCCAAAGATGACCGCGGCCAGGAGCACGACCCACGGCGTGACATCCACGTAGAGAGCCACGACCGTCAACACGGCCACGAGGGTCAGCACCGCCACGGGCGCGGCGATCCGCTTGAGCAAGATGAAGATGCTCTTGCGATAGGTAATCGTGTTGCCCTCTTCGACGCGCCAGCCGTAGCGCCGTCGCAGCCCGGCGAAGAAGCCTTCCGGCCGTTGCGAGGCGCGCGCCCGCGCGGGCGAGGGGCCGGCGTCGGCCGTCTTCAGGGGCGACTCGGCGCCGAAGTGTTTCTCAATCGACTGGCGCATCAGGGATTGCGTTTGCGCCGATTCGACGGCGCGATATTGGCTGCTAAGACGCTCCAGCACGTCCTTGACGTGTTCGGGATGATCAATGAAGTCGAATACGACCTTGCCGGCCGCCGCCGCCGTCGTTACACGGGCCGTGCCGACGTTGAAGAATGTCGCCAGAAAGGACGGTTTTAGCACTTCGACGGACTGCACCTGACCGATCGGAATCTTCACCAGGCGGATGCGGAAGTGGCGCAGGTCGAATTCGTGGTGGGTCATGTGGCGGTTGGTGATGACGAAGTAGTCGCCGCGCCAGTCGATCAGGCGCAGAAAGAGCCATACCAGACCCATCAGCGTCAGCAATAAGGGCGCGCCTAGCTTGATCGCCCGTTGCAGCCCCGTGTCGGTGGGCATGATGACCAGGACGATGATGGCGACCAACACCAGGATGATGGGCATGACCAGACGGCCGGCCAATAACCACAGGCTGCGGCGGGCGAAGAACTCCAGCCGTTCTTCGGGCATCAGGGCAGCGGCCGAGGAAGCACGCACCTGCCGGCGCAGCTTCACCTTGCGCGCCTCCTGCCAGGCGGCGTCGCTCAGGCCATAGTGCACCTCGCCGTCGTCGCGCGGGGCCAACTGGTCGATGACGACCGGGTAGTCCTCCAGGAGCTTGTGGAAAGCGGGGCCGGGGAGGATCAGCAGACGGCCCTCGTCGTCGGGGTCGGACGTGCCGCGCGCGCCGGTGGAGCCTTTCACTGTCGCCGGGTGAACGCCGGCCACGAACAGCCACAGGTCATCGAAGTATTGCCCCGGCTCATAGTAGCGCGTCAGGTTCTCGCGGGCGCGGCCGTTGGCGTCCAGTCCTTTGGCGAAGAGGCGGCCTTCCTTCACCATGTAGAGGCTGTTGGCCACGTCGCGCTGGTAGGCGATGACGGCATTGGGCTTGAAACTATACTCCGTCGTGATAGCGGCGACGGCCGCCCGAGCAGCCTCGCTCAGGTTGGCGAAGATCGGTAATGTACCAATAAACTCCAGCTTGGTTGCCACGAGGCAATTTTAACATGATCGGCGGTCGATCGACGAACCGCCGCGCCGGCCCATGGCGCGCGCCAGTTTGCCGCTTGGGCCGCGCTGGGCTATGATCGCCCTACGGGTCCGCTGATGTCGGTCATTACAGGTCTATTCAACGTCCTCGCCCTGCTATACATCGGCCGCGCCCTCCTACTCGTCACCCAGATCGTCCGCAACTGGGGCGAGTGGCGGCGAGAGCCACTGACCAGGGCCAAGCAGCAACAGGCCGAGCAGGCCGCCTTCTTCATCGGCGTGCCGCCCGCAGTCCTGGTGCACGAGTTGGCGCATGCCGCGGCTATCTGGCTGTTTGGCGGCCAGGTTGTCGAGTTTGGCTACCGCGTCTTCTGGGGTTATGTCGTGCCCCAGGGCAGCTTCACCCCCGCCCAGGACTGGATTATCGCCATCGCGGGTACGCTGGGGTCGCTGGCCTTTGGGGCCGGCCTGTGGTTGCTGCTGCGCCGCAACGCCAGCAGCACGGTCCGCTACTTCGGGCTACGCGCCTTCCGCTTCCAGATTTACTTCTCCCTCCTCTATTACCCCATCATGACGCTATTCCTGCCCATCGGCGACTGGCGCACGATCTACGCCTTTGGCGCGACGCCGTGGCTGAGCATCGTCACCGCCGTCGTCCATGCCGGACTGCTGCTGTGGTTCTGGCGCACCGACCGCGACGGCGCGTTCGAGATGCCGGCATTCGAGACGGCCCACGAGCAAACGCAGCACGACCTGACCGCGGCGACGGGCGACCCGTTGGCGCAGCTGCGCAGCATCGAGGCCATGCGGCGCGGCGGCGCGCAGCAGCAGGCCGGCCGGGCGCTGGATGCGTTGCTGACCAAGTATCCGCGCTTCGCCGAGGGGTATTTACAGCGAGCGCTCATCGTCGCCACCAAGCGCGGCGGGATCAGTCGCGAGGCGGCCGACGCGGCCCGCCAGGCCCTGGCGCTGGGGTTGCGTGAGCCGAGCGACGCCGCTCTGGCCCACCAGTTGGTGGCCCTCCAGGCGCTGGAACGCGGCGACGGCGCGGCCGCCCAGGCAGAGATGGACGCCGCTCTGACACCCGCGCCCGGCTATGATCCTGAGTGGTTGCTCGACGCGCGTCGCGCCGAACTCCACGCCCTGCGCGGCCAGGCCTACCGCCGGCAGGGGCGCTATGACGAGGCCTACCGCGAGGTCGGTGTCGCCCTGGCGCTGGCGCAGGCCGCCGGCCGCGGCGACACTGTCGCCCGCCTGCATCAGGAGCAGGAACTTATCGAGAAGCACGCCGGCCGCAAACTGTCGGCCGAGCGCAGCCCTGGCTATCCGGCTGGAGATGCGCCTTAGAAGCCACCCCGCATCGGGGCGCGGCGGCTCTGGTCGTGATGCTTGCCAAGCTCATCGCGTCATGCTCCGCAGGCATGTCATAGATGAATGTCATATAGAATTCAGGATCAATGGCAGTATTCACTGATTGACTTTTTCGCTATCCTTGCTGAGCGGGTTGGCGCTTAAAGCCACCCGCGTGTGACTGGCCTGCGGCGATTCACAGCAGACTAACCGGGAGGTCATATGCGGGTCGAATTGCGGGACATCCGAAAGTATTTCGGAGCGGTCAAGGCCAATGATGGCATCAGTCTGACTCTTGAGCCGGGAAAGATTTACGCGCTTGTTGGCGAGAATGGCGCCGGCAAGAGCACTCTGATGAAGATTCTCTCCGGCTACCAACCCCCCACCGGCGGCGAAATCCTCCTGGACGACCAGCCCGTGCGCTTCCACTCCCCGGCCGACGCGCTGGCCAAGGGCGTGGGTATGCTCTATCAGGATCCGCTGGACATGCCGCCCTTCCGGGTCATCGACAACTACCTTCTCGGCCGCGACAGTCGCCTCGTCCTTGATTACAAGACCGCTCGCGACGAACTGGCCCAACTGGCCTCGCGTTACGGCTTTGACATCGACCCCAACGCCACGATCGACTCGCTATCGATGGGCCAGCGGCAACAGCTAGAGCTGGTGCGCTTGCTGGCCGGTGGGGCGCAGGTGCTCATCCTCGACGAGCCGACGACGGGCATTAGCGCCGAACAGAAAAAGATCCTTTTTGATTCGATGCGCACGATGACCCACGAAGAGGGCAAGACGGTCATCCTCGTCTCCCACAAGCTAGAGGAAGTGCAGGAGCTGTGCATCCACGCCTACGTGCTGCGGCGCGGCAAGATGGTGGGCGGCCAGTCCTTGCCCTGTGGCAATGAATTGCTGGTCGAGATGATGTTCGGCCACATGCCCCAACGCAGCCACCGGCCGCCATTCCAGATGGGCCAACCCATCCTGGAGCTGCGCGACGTGACCATCAGCACCTATGAGCTGACTGTGCCTGACATTAACCTGTCCGTTCGCGAGGGGGAGGTATTCGGCTTTGCCGGGCTGGAAGGCAGCGGCCAGCGGCTGGTCATGCAGGTCTGCGCCGGGCTGGTATCGCCGTCGAAAGGGCGCGTGTACGTGTCCGGGGACGACGTGACCGGCTGGAGCTACCACCGTATGCAAGCCAACGGCATGGGCTACGTGGCCGCCGGCCGGCTGGAAGAAGGGTTGGTGGCCGGGCTGTCGCTAACTGAGCATCTGGTGTTGACCCGGCCGGAAAAGAAGTTCTTCATCGACTGGAAAGAGAACGAAGCCGAGATGGGTCAGCGGATCACGACCTATCAGATCGTCGGCCGGCCAGAAACGACGGCCGACGCCCTCTCCGGCGGCAACCAGCAGCGCTTGCTCTTCTCGCTGCTGAACACGCCGCTGAAGTTGCTGTTGCTGGAGCACCCGACGCGCGGGCTGGATGTGCGTTCGGCCGACTACACCTGGCAACTCCTCTATCAACGCCGCGAACACGGCACAGCTATCCTGTTCATTTCGGCCGATCTCGACGAGATCATCGCTCACAGCGACCGCATCGCCGTCTTCTCCGGTGGGCGCATGTCGCGGGTCGTTGAGGCGGCGCAAACAACGGCCGAGGAACTGGGTTACCTTATCGGAGGCCAGGAATGAATCAGGCGCGAACGAGCGGATCCGGTTGGATTGCCCGCGTGTGGCCCTTGGTTCCCGTGGTTGCGGCCCTACTATTCACCAGCGGCCTGCTACTGCTTTTCAACGCCAGCCCCGCTGAGGCCTCCCGCGCCATGTGGGCCGGGGCCTTTGGTACGCCGGACAAGATTCTCAGCGTGATGGCCTTCTGGGTGCCGCTGGTACTCTGTTCGGTTGGCCTGTTGATCACCTTCACCGCCGGGCTGTGGAACATCGGCGTGGAGGGGCAGATCGTCCTGGGAGCCATTTGCGCCAGCTGGGTGGCCCTGCGCCTCAGCGGGCCGGCCTGGCTGCTCATCCCTCTGGAGATCGGCGCGGCCATGCTCGGCGGGGCGCTGTGGGCGGCCATCGCCGCGCTGCTGAAGACGCGCGGCAAGGTCAACGAGATTTTCAGCGGCCTGGCGCTCAACAACCTGGCCATCATCCTGACCAACTACCTCATCTCCGGACCGTGGCAGCCGCCGGAAGGCGGTACCTTTCGCGGCACGGCCCCCTTCCAGCCGGCGGCCCTGCTGCCGCGGTTCCTGGAATCGCGCTTCAGCCCCCTGTCGCTGGTGCTGGCTGGGCTGGCCTTCGCCGCCGTGTTCTTCATCCTGCGCGGCACAACGTGGGGGCTGAAGCTGAAGGCGCTGGGCAAGAACCCGCACTCCGCCTTCCTGTTGGGCGTCTCCAGCGAGCGCGAGACGATCCTGGCGATGATGTTCTGCGGCGCGCTGGCTGGGCTAGGCGGCGCGGTGCGCGTCCTCAGCTGGTTCGACAGCCTGCGCCAGAGCATCTCCGGCGGCATCGGCTTTCTGTCCCTGCTCATCGTCATGCTGGCTGCCTACCGCATCCTGTGGGTGCCCTTCATCGCCTTTTTCTTCTCGGTGGTGCTCAACGGCAGCATCACGCTGCAACTGAAGACCCAACTTCACTCCTCGCTGGGCGGCATCCTGACCGGCGTGATGGTGCTGTTCGTCCTGCTCTTCGGCTCGGCCAAACAACTGGGCATCGGCAAAGCACGGACAGGGCCGGGCGACGCGCCCGAAGCCATTCCGGCCGCGCCGGCCGACGCGATCGCCGGCGACCTCTCAACCCGTGGACGTGGAGGCGACTAAATGAACGACACCCAACTCATTGCCGTCCTGGCCTCCATTGTCCTGCAAGCGTCGCCACTCATCATCGCCGTCTGCGGCGAAATCCTGACGGAGCGCTCCGGCATCGTCAACCTGTCCCTCGACGGCACGATGCTCATGTCGGCCATGACCGGCTTCGTCGTAGGCATGAATACCAATAGCTACTGGCTCGGCTTCCTGGCGGCGGCGGTGGTGGGGGCCATCTTTGCCGCTATCGTGGCCCTCGGCAGCATCGGCCTCGGCCAGAGCCAGGTGGCCATCGGCTTCGTGCTGACGCTGCTGGGCGACGACCTGAGCGCCTTTCTGGGCCAGAACTACGTCCGCCAGACCGGCGTTGTCGTGCCGCGGGCGGGCATTCCGCTGCTGAAGGACATCCCCATCATCGGCCCGGTGTTTTTCAACCAGAACATCGTCGTCTACTTCGCCATCCTGCTGGTGGCGGCCACATGGTGGTGGCTGAACCGGACACAGGCGGGGTTGCGGCTGCGCGGCGCGGGCGAACGGCCGACGGCCGCCTTTGCCCGCGGCGTCAATGTCAACCGCGTGCGCTACGCCTACACCATCCTGGGCGGCGCTCTGGTCGGCATCGCCGGCGCGGCCTATTCCCTCAACGTCAAGATCGGCTGGTCCGACGGTCACGTGCGCGGCTTCGGCTGGATTGCCCTGGCCATCGTCATCTTCGGCGGTTGGTCACCCATTCGCGGCGCGTTCGGCGCGCTGCTCTTCGGGGCGACGAAAGCGCTGGCCACGGTTCTGCAACGCACCTTCCCGGAGGTCTCGGTGGTCGCCTTTAACGCCATTCCCTGGGTGCTGATGATCCTGGTCTTGCTGGCCGTCGGCAGCGACTATACGGAGCGGTTCATCGAAGCCATGCCACGACGCTGGCAGCGGCCGTTGCGCCGCATCCTGCGCGTCTCGCCGCCAATGGCGCTGGGAACAGCCTTCCACGAGGGGTAGTGCCCTCCACGCGGAGTAGTCCATGATCGACTTCCTTGTCAGAAATCCGCGGCTCGGTCGATTATTTGATCTCCTCTTGCCTCTGCTGGCCACGCTGGCCGCTCTGGGCGTGGGGGCCATCATGCTCCAGTTGCTGGGCGCGAACCCGTTCGTGGCCTACCGCGCCCTGCTGGAAGGCGCGTTCGGCAGCCAGAACGCCCTGGCCGACACCATCGTGCGGGCCACCCCGCTGCTGCTGGTGGGCCTGGGCATCTGCATCGCCTTTCGCGCTGGAGTGATCAATATCGGCGGCGAAGGCCAGTTCATCGCCGGGGCGCTGCCGGCGACCCTGTTGGGGCTGTCTTTCCCCGACGCGCCGGCCATCATCCTCGTGCCGGCGGCGCTGTTGTGTGGCTTTCTGGGCGGCGCCGTCTGGGGCAGCATCCCCGGCCTGCTAAAAGCCTACTTCAACGTCAACGAAATCCTCAGCACGATTATGCTCAACATCATCGCCTTGCAATTCATGAACTTTCTACTGCGCGGGCCGATGATCGATCCGGTGCAATTGCAAGCGTCCTCAGCCATCCCCCAGACGGCGCGTCTGAACCCCGCTTTCGACCTGCCGCGCCTGGTGCCAACACGGTTGCATGCCGGCGCGCTGTTGGCCGTCGTGTTGGCCGTGGTGGTCTACATCCTGTTGTGGCGGACGACGATCGGCTATCGCATTCGCGCGGTCGGCTTCAACCCCGACGCCTCACGCTACGCCGGTATCAACGTCAAGCGCAACATCGTCCTGGCGCTGCTGCTCAGCGGCGCGTTTGCCGGGCTGGCCGGGGCGGTGCAGGTCTACGGCGTCAGCCACCGCATGATCACCGACGGTTCGACGGCCGGCTTCACCGGCAATGCCGGCTTTAACGGCATCGTCGCGGCGCTGTTTGGCAAGCTGCACCCCCTGGGCGTGATCCCGGCCTCATTCATCTTCGGCGCGCTCATCGTTGGGGCCAACAGCCTGCAACGGGCCATGCAGGTGCCGGCGGCGCTGATCACCGCCTTGAACGGCCTGGTGGTCGTCTTCGTCGTCTCCAGTGACATCTTCAGCCGGCGGCTGGCGCGGCGGCGACAGATCGGCGTCGAGCCGAAGGTCCGCCCACCCAAGGCTCCACCCGATATTGGCCCGGAACTCCAGCCGGTCATCAGCGGTGTTGGCAAGGAGGCGGCCAGTGATTAGCCAGCTATTCACCGAAGTCGTCCTCATCGGCATCCTGACCTCTGGCATTCGTCTGGCCACGCCCTACCTGTTTGCCTCCATCGGTGAGATGTTCGGCCAGCGCAGCGGCGTGCTCAACCTGGGCGTCGAGGGCATGATGCTCATGGGCGCGTTTGCCGCCTTCTATGTCACGTTGACCACCGGTAACCCCTGGCTAGGGCTGCTGGCCTCCATCCTCGTGGGCGCACTGATGGGCCTGGCCATGGCCGTCATCAGCGTGACCTTCCAGGCCGAGCAGGGCATCAGCGGCATTGGCATCTACCTGTTCGGGCTGGGCATGAGCGAACTGCTGTTCAAGAAGTTGCTGGGCACTGTGCAGACGGTCACCGGCTTCCGGCCGCTGGCTATCCCCGTGCTCAGCGACATCCCCATCATCGGGCCGATCCTGTTCAATCAGAGCGTCATGGTCTACATGGCCTATCTTCTGGTGCCGGTGGCCTGGTTCGTCCTCTATCGGACGACGTTCGGGCTGAAGATTCGCGCCGTGGGCGAGAACCCGGCCGCGGCCGATTCACTGGGCGTCAGCGTGAACCGGACGCGTTACATGACCGTCACTTTGGGCGGCGCGCTGGCCGGCGTGGCCGGAGCGTCGCTGTCCATCTCCCTGCTCAACGTTTTCCAGCAGAATCTGACCAGCGGCATCGGCTTCATCGCCGTGGCCCTGGTCTACTTCGGCGGTTGGCGGCCGTATGGTGTGCTGTTCGGCGCGCTGCTGTTCAGCATGGTCAACGCCCTACAGCTGTGGATTCAGGCGCTCAACATTCCGATCCCGTTCGATGCCTCCGAACTGCTGATCATGATGCCTTATCTGCTGACAATCCTGGTGCTGATATTCTCGGCCGGCCGGGTACGCAAGCCGGCGGCGCTCGGCGCTATCTATGAACGAGGAACATAATCCACCCTAAAGGAGGTGATGCGCTCCGATATTCGCTGTCAATGGTCTGGGCGGGGTCGCGTCGCGGCCCGCGCCACTAGTCCGTAGCTAACGTCAATGAATACAACATTCCATACGAATCCAAAGCACAATGCATAGGAGAGGAAGAACATGAAACGCACTTTGTGGCTGAGCCTATTGCTGGCTCTGGCCCTAATTCTGGTGGCCTGTGGCGGCAACACCGCCCAGACCGATACGACTGTCGATGAGCAGCCCGCCGCCACTGAAGAGGGCGCGGTCGAGGAGACTGCCGCTCCTGAGGAATCGACCGGCCCGTTCCGCGTGGCCGTCGTCATGCCCAGCAGCATCAACGACCTGGCCTTTAGCCAGAGCATGTACGACACTCTGACCAAGGTCCAGAACGAGATGGGCGCGGACAACTTCGAGTTCGTCTATTCGGAAAATATGTTCGTGGTTGAGGACGCCGCCGCGGCTCTGCGCGACTACGCCAGCCAGGGCTATGACCTCGTCATCGGCCACGGCTCGCAGTATGGCAGCTCGCTGCAGGAGATCGCCCCTGACTTCCCGGATACGAGCTTTGCCTGGGGCACGACGGTCGATACTTTCGGCCAGCCCAACATCTATGCCTATGAGGCCCGCTCCGAAGAGGGCGGCTATGTCAACGGCGTGCTGGCGGCCAATCTGTCCAGCAGCAACACCCTCGGCGTGGTCGGCCCAATTGAGACGGGCGACGCCAAGCTCTATATCGACGGCTTTGTGGCCGGCGCCAAGGCGGCCAAGCCGGACATCAACGTCAACGTCAACTACATCGGCTCCTTCAGCGACATCGCCCTAGCGACCGAAGCGGCTAACACCCTGGTCGGCGCGGGCGCAGATGCCCTGACCGGCACGGCGCAGATGGTCGTCGGCGCGATTGGCGTGGCCGAAAAGAGCGGCGTGCCCTGGTTTGGCACGCAGTCGAGCCAGACGAATCTGGCCCCCAGCGTCGTGGTCGCCAACCAGGTCTATGACTGGACGGGCGTCGTGAACACGATGATCGAACAGGTCAAGGCCGGCAAGCTGGGCGGCGAGTCCTTCGCCCTGACGCTGGAGAACGGCGGCCTGGTGATGGAATATAACCCCGACTACAGTCTGCCCGAAGAAGCCAAGATGGCCGCCGACGAAGCCGCGGCCGGCATCGCGGCGGGCACGATCAGCGTCTTCGGTGGCGAGACGACGGCCCCGGCTGAGGAGCCGGCGGGCGAAGTCGCGCCGCTGACTTTCGGCATGATCCTCGTTGGGCCGCGTAACGATCACGGCTGGAGCCAGGCGCAAGCCGACGGCGGCCAGTTTGTCCTCGACCACGTGCCCGGCTCTGAGATGATCCTGTTCGAGTCGATGAACTCGGCCGACAAGCCGGAGGCGACGCTGGAAGGTGTGGTCGATGACATGGTCGCCAATGGCGCGACGCTCATCCTGACCACCTCCGATGAGTTCGAGGAGGACACCCTCTCCGTAGCCAAGAAGTACCCCGACATTACCTTCATCAACGTCTCCGGCGACGACGCCAAGACGGGCGAAGCGCCGCCGAACCTGGGCAACGTCATGGGCCGCATGGAAGACATGAAGGCCATCGCCGGTTGCGCCGCCGCTCTGGCGACCGAGACCGGTAAGATCGGCTACCTCGGCCCGCTGATCAACTTCGAGACCCGCCGCCTGACGGCTTCGGCCTACCTGGGCGCGCGCTACTGCTATGAGAACTATCGCCAGAAGGACCCGGCCGATCTGGGCTTCACCGTAACATGGATCGGCTTCTGGTTCAACATCCCCGGCGTCACGCTGGACCCGACCGAAGTGGTGACGAGCTTCTTCGACACGGGCACCGACGTGGTGCTGAGCGGCATCGACACGACCGAGGCGATCGATATCGCCGGCCAGCGCGCGGCACAGGGCGACAAGGTTTTTGCCGTCCCCTATGACTACGTGGCCGCCTGCGATATCGCCCCCGACGTCTGCCTGGGCGTGCCCTTCTTTAGCTGGGGGCCGCCCTACCTCGACATCGTCACGCGTGTTTCCAACGGCACGTGGCAACAGTCATGGGACTGGCTGCCGGCCGACTGGGATAACCTGACCGATGCCTCTATCACCAATGTCGGCTGGGTCAACGGCCCGGCCCTGACCGAAGACATGCAAGCTGACCTGGATCAGTTCATCGCCGGTATGGCTTCGGGCGACATCAACGTCTGGACTGGCCCCATCAACCTGCAGGACGGCACCTCCTACATCGCCGACGGCGCGACCGCGACCGACGACGAAGTCTGGTATCTGCCGCAACTGCTCGAAGGTATGGAAGGACCGAGCAAGTAAGTAGCAGATAGCAGGTCAGTACTCAGTAGGTCAGTATTCAGTATTCGCTTCGGCGGCTGAATACTGACCCGCTGTCCTACTGACCTGCTGCCCACGGATTACTATGACCACTGACCTTCTTCCCTCCGGCCATCCCCGCATCGACCATATGGAGATGCGTGGCATCACCAAGCGGTTCCCCGGCGTGTTGGCCAGCGACCACGTCGATTTCGACGTGCGCACCGGCGAGGTTCATGCCCTGCTGGGCGAGAACGGCGCGGGCAAGAGCACGCTGATGAAGATCCTCTACGGCCTCTATCAGCAGGACGAGGGCGAGGTCCGGCTAAATGGTCAGGTCGTGAACATCCAGTCGCCGGCCGACGCCATTCGCTCTGGCATCGGCATGATTCACCAGCACTTCATGCTCGTGCCGACGCTGACCGTGAGGGAGAACGTCGCTCTGGGCCTGAAGTCGTCGCGCGCTTTCATGACCGACCTTGACCGCGTGTCCGCGCGCATCGAGGAACTGGCCAGGCTTTACGGCCTGAATGTCGATCCCGACGCGATTGTTTGGCAGCTGTCGGTGGGCCAGCAGCAGCGCGTCGAGATCATCAAGGCGCTCTACCGTGGCGCAGCCCTGCTCATCCTTGACGAGCCGACGGCCGTGCTGACGCCGCAGGAAGTTGACGAATTCTTCATCATCCTGGACCAGATGAAGCGCGACGGCCACGCGCTGATCTTCATCTCTCACAAGCTCCACGAAGTCATCCAGCTTTGCAACCGGGTAACAGTGCTGCGCGATGGACGCGCCATCGGCACGACGCCGGTGAAGGGCACGACTAAGCAGCAGATGGCGGAGATGATGGTTGGCCGGCCGTTCGGCCTGCAACCGGCCAAGAAGCCGATCGACGCGCACGAAGTGCGCCTGAGCCTGCACGATGTGGCCGCCCAAAACGACCGCCAGCAGCCGGCCCTCCGTGGCGTGAGCTTCGAAGTGCGCGCGGGCGAGATCGTTGGGCTGGCGGGCGTGTCCGGTAACGGTCAACGCGAGGTGGCCGAGGTCATTGCTGGTCTGCGGCCGATCACGCAGGGGGAGATCTGTCTCGGCAGCCAGAACATCGCCGGCTATTCGCCGCGTCAGATCATGACCCTGGGCCTGTCCTACATCCCCGAAGAGCGGATGCGCGACGGGATGATCCGCGAGTTCACTGTGGCCGAGAACATGATCCTGCGCGAATTCGACCGGCCGCCTTATGCTCGCTCCGGCTTCCTCAACCAGGCGGCCATCCAGCGCACCGCGCGCGAGCTGGTCAACAGCTTCAACGTCAAGACGCCCTCGCTGGAGACGCCGGCCAAGAGCCTATCGGGTGGCAACATTCAGAAGATCATCCTGGCCCGCGAGATCTCGCGCCGGCCGCAGGTCATCGTCGCCGCTCAGCCAACGCGCGGTCTGGACATCGGCGCGACCGAGTATGTCCATGCCCGGCTGCTGGAACAGCGCGACCAGGGCACAGCCACGCTGCTCATCAGCGAAGACCTGGACGAAGTTCTGGCCCTGGCGGACCGTATCCTGGTCATCTGTGACGGGCGGATCATGGGCGATGTGCCCCGCGCTGAGGCGACGGCGGAGAAGTTGGGCTTGCTGATGGCCGGCGTGGAAAGCTAGGCGGCCCGGTGCGTCGCACTTTCTTGAGTGCGTCGCACCTTCTTGGGCACGGGCAGGAAAGTGCCAGGCACTCAAGAAAGTGCCAGGCACTCAAGAAAGTGCCAGGCACTCAAGAAAGTGCCAGGCACTCAAGAAAGTGCCAGGCACTCGGGAAAGTGCCAGGCACTGAAGGGCACAGACGGCTACGGGCGCTCGTCTGTAGACCGGGAGCGGAGCCAGAGCAGCAGCAAGGCGACGGCCGCCAGCAGTAAGGTCACGGCCGCGCCGCGCTCGCGTATGCCGGCGCGGCTCGGCTCTGTCGCGGCGATCCACTCGAACGTCTCCAGCATACCCGTCTGGAGCGGCCGCGGCCGCCAACCCAGTTCGGTGCGGGCCTTGTCTGCCCGCCCGGCATACGTCGCCCCCAGCATCCGCATCATCTCTTCGCCCACCAGGGGCGACAGTGACAGGGCCGGCTGGAGCCGGGCCGCTACCGGAGCCAGCGGCGTGAGAGCGCGAGCGGGCAGCCGGGCGATGGGCGGCCGCCTGCCGGTCAATTGCGCCCAAAATTCGACCATCTCGCCCAACGGCACGGCCGGCCCGGCCAGGATGTAGGTCTGGCCGATGCGTCCTTTCTCGGCCGCCAGGATATGGCCCTCGGCGATGTCATCCACATAGGCGAAGGTCAGCGTCGTTTCCGGGCCGGGGACGAATGGCATCAGTCCGCGACGGAACAGGCGCATGGCCTCGGCCAACCAACTGGTGTCGCCCGGGCCATAGACCGCGCCGGGCATGACGATGATGATCGGCGCGCCCTCGGCCATGAGTGGTTCGGCGACCTCATAGTGAGCCTGCCATTTGGTGCGGTCGTACTCGGTCAGGAATGGCCCCCCGGCGCGATAGGTCTCGTCGGGCAGTTCGCCGTGGGTGTCGCCGAAGACAGCCAGGCTGCTGGTATAGACGATGCGCGGCACGCCCAGTTCGTGGGCCAGCCCCAACACCTGGCGCGTGCCCTCGACGTTGATCGTCGCCGATTGAGCCTTGGCCTCCAGCGTGTAATCGTAGATGGCCGCCAGGTGGAAGACGACGTCGCTGCCGCGCATGGCGGCGCGCATTGACTCGCGGTCGGTCACGTCACCGGGGACGACAGTCGCCCCCTGGGCGCGCAGCGCATCGGCCCCGCGCTGTGAGCGGGCCAGGGCGTAGACCTGATAGTTGCGCTCTATCAGTTGGCGAACAAGACTGCGGCCGATGAACCCGGTCCCGCCGGTGACGAATGCTTTCATGGGCATACTCCCTTAGACTGCCGCACCGTCTGGACGGCGCTCGGGCAACATCGTCCCATTATAGCCGCGGCGTCGCGATTGGTGAACAACCAGCGTGATCTGTTATTATTGGTAGCCGGTTCCGCCATGGCGTCATGGCCGCTGTAAGGTAGAAACGTTACACTGTAGACGTTGCACTGGGCCAGGACGGACACGCCGACGCGCGGCCGGCCGGCCGTCCGAATGTAGAATGGATGACTCGCTAGACAACACTATCGACCGCGAATTCACGCGCACGAGCCGGATCATCACCGTCACGCTGGTGGCCCTGGTGGTGCTGGAGATCGCTGTCTTCGCCATCGTCTTTGCCGCCTTTGGCGTGCAAACAGTCGGCCAGTGGTTGCCGGAGTTGCTGCTGGCTGCGTTGTTCAGTCTGCTGATCGGCGCCATCGCCCTCAACAGCATCGGCCGCGCCCGGCGCGCATTGATTGAGGACATCGGCCGGGCCACGACCCAGGAACTGCGCGTCCTGCGCTCGGCCAACAACCGCGCCCAGTCGTTGCAGCGCATGGCCTCGACCCTCAGCGCCACGCTCAGTTTTGAGCGTGTCGTGGAGCAGTCGCTGGATGTCTGTAGCCTGGCGCTGGACGAGATGGGCATCCCGCGCGAGTCGCTGGTGGGCGCGGTTTTCCTCTATGAGGAGGACGTGCTGCGGCCCATCGCCCGGCGGCGCTTTCTGGGCGACGACAGCCGGCGCGTCATCGCCGGTAAGCGCGGTGTCGTTGGCGCGGCCCTCGGCCGCGCCGAGCCGGCCGTCACCAATAACCCGGCCGAAGACCCCGAATTGGGCGACTATGAGGCCTTCCGCGACTGCCTGACGGCCGTCTGTGTGCCCCTGCGGGCGGGCTTCCAACTATTTGGCGCGATGGTCATCGGCACGGACACGCCTGTACAGTTTGAGGACGAGCATTTCGACCTCTTCAAGGCCGTTGGCGATCAGGCCGTCATCGCCCTACAGAATGCCCAGCTTTACCAGCGCCTGGAGGCCGAGAAGCAACGGTTGATCGAGGCCGACGAAGAGGCGCGCAAGGAGTTGGCCCGCAACTTGCACGACGGGCCGACGCAAAGCATCTCCGCTATCGCCATGCGCCTCAACTATGCCCGCACGACCATCGACCAGGACCCGGTGCGCGCGAAGCAGGAACTGGCCAAGGTGGAGGAGCTGGCCAAGAAGACCTCGGCCGAGATTCGCAGTATGCTTTTCACACTGCGGCCGCTGGTGTTGGAGACACAGGGGTTGGGCGCAGCGATGGAGACGCTGCTGCGCCGCTATCGCGAGAACGATGGCATTGAGATGCGCCTGGACGGGGCTGAGAACGGCAATCTGCTGGCCAAGCCGGCCCAGATGGTCGTCTTTGCCATTCTGGAGGAGGCGTTGAACAACGCCCGCAAGTACTCCAAGGCCAAGACCATCGAGGTGCGCTTCTGGCAGACGGAAGGGCTGTTCGTGGCCTCTGTGCGCGATAACGGCGTTGGCTTCGATACCTACGACATCAGTCGTGACTACAGCACGCGCGGCAGTCTGGGGATGGTCAACATGCGCGAGCGGGCCGAACGCATCGACGGCTCGCTGCGCGTCGAGTCGTCGCCCGATTCCGGCACGACGGTGACACTGGTTGTGCCGCTGGACAAGCAAGGCCCGCCGGCCAAAGGTGATGAGCAGCCCTCCGACCAACCCCAGCTCATCGACGCCGGCAGCTGACGCGCCCTGGCTGTGGCTGGCGGCCGGGCTGGCCGGCTACGGGCTGCTGGCGCTGTGGTTTCCCCTGGCGGCCAACGCCGGCCGCGTACCCCCCGCCGACATTCGCACCTTCGCCCCGACGCTGACGGCGGGCATACTCTATGCGCTGCTGGTGCTGGCGCTTCATGCCGTCTACCTGGCCGCGGTGGGGCGGGCGGCCCGGCGGCCGTTGGCCCGGCCGCTGGCGACGGCGCTGTTGGGTGCGCTGCTCTTCGCCCTGCCGCTGCTCTTGGCTTACCCCGTCAACGCCACCGATGTCTACCGCTATCTCATCCGCGGGCGCATCGCCGCCGTCTACGGCCAAAGCCCGTTTGTCGCCCCGCCGGCGACATTTGCCGGCGACCCGTTCCTGCCCCTGGCGGGCGAGTGGGCCGGGGAGACATCGCCCTACGGGCCGCTGTGGGAGCTTGTTGCCGCGGGCGTGGCCCGGCTGGGCGGCGACAACCTGTTGCTGGGCGTGGTGCTATTCAAACTGCTGGCCGTGGCCTGCTTTCTGGCAGCGACGGCGGTGATCTGGGTGATTCTGCGCGGCCGGCCGGGGCGAACGACGGCGACGCTACTGTGGGCCTGGAATCCGGCCCTGCTGCTGACCTTCGCCCTCAACGGTCACAACGACGCGCTGATGATCCTCTGGCTGCTGCTGGGCGTCTGGGTGGGGCAGCGGCGGCCGGCGGCCGGCTTCCTGCTGCTGTGCCTGGCCGCGCTGACCAAGCCGGTCGCGGCGCTGGCCTTGCCGGTCTTCTTCATCGCCGCCTGGCGCCGGGCGGACGGCCGCCGGGCGCGGGCGCGCCTGGCGGCCACGGCTGGGCTGGGGGCGCTGGCGCTGACATGGCTGGCTTTTCTGCCGTGGGCCGCGCCCGGCCGCTTTGTGCAGACGCCGCTGGAACTCACCGGCCGGCTGCTGCGCGAGGCCACCGACAGCGGCGGCTTCTCGCCGGCCGTGTGGCTCTACTTTGCCCTGGGGCAGTGGGTGGCCATCGACACCATCGGCGCGGCGCTGCGGGCGCTGTTCCTGCTGCTGGCCGCTGTCGTGTTGTGGCGCGGCTGGCGTGGCCGGCCGCCGGCGCGTGGGGCGGCCGACCTTTCGTTCGGTTACCTGGCCCAGGCGCTCAGCTTCCGGGTCTGGTACGCCGTCTGGCCGTTCCCCTGGCTGTTGCTGGACACCGAGGGCGGCGCGGCCGCCTACCGGCTGCGGGTCGGGCTGTGGTTCCTGTTGCTGGCCCAGCTGTCGGTCGTCTGGTATGGGCAGGGGCGCGTGGCTGTGTTCGGCGGTGACCAGGTGGCCGCCCATCTGCTGGGCGTGCCGTTGGTGTTCGGGCTGCCCTGGTTGCTGGCGCGCTGGCCACTGCCCGGCTTAACGCGTCATTCATAGTCAGCGCCCGGCCTTTCTGCTATTCTAGCCCTGAGACGGTCGCGCGGCGACGCGCCGCGCCGGGGCGAGCGACGTGCCCCACGGCCGTTCTGAGCTATGGCGTTTCTACAAGAGATCATCGCTCTTCTGAGCCGCCCGCCGGGCAGCGTCATTTTCCACCTGCTGACGCTCTTTGCGTTGCAGGTGGTTTTGGCGTTGGCCGCCTCGCGCTGGCAACGCGACCCCAACGACGAAGCCGCCCGCCGTATGACGCTGGCCGCCGGGGGAATGTTGGCCGCGCGGCTGCTTCTGTTGCTGGTGGCTCTCTTTGTCGATCAGGACCCGGAGCGCGCCCGCGTGGTCTTGCCGCCGCTGGAACAGGCCATCGACACGGCCACGGTGCTGCTGTTGGTCTGGGGGCTGGCTGCGTTCGCCCTGGACCGGCCGCGCCTGGCCGACGGTGTGCTGCTGGTGGGCCTGGTGGTCGTGGCCGTGCTGTTCCTCTTCTTCTTCCAGGACTGGCAGAGCCGGGCCACGTTAACCAGCGCCTACATCGGCACGGTGCAGGCCTATGTCTGGGGCGTGTTACAGATGGCCATTCTGGCCGTGGGGTTGGTGTGGCTGCTCGTTGACGGGGCGGCGCGGCTGTCGCTGCGGCCGATGATCATCGCCGTGATCCTGCTGGCCCATGTGGCCAACTTCTTCAATTACCCGGAGATCATCCCATCGGGCACCGAGGTCGTCTACTGGTTGCGGCTGGGCTATCTGATCGCCTTCCCTCTATGGGCCGTGCTGGCTTACCGGGAGGGGATGCGTGGCCTGGTGACGCTGGCCGAGGCCGAGCGTGCCCAATCCGTTCAGCTGGCCCGCAATTTGCGACTGTCCACCGGCGTCATTGCCGCGCGTATCCCCGAAGTGCGGCTGGAGGAGGCGCTGGACATGGTGGTTGGTCTGGCCGCGACGCAGTTCGCCGCCATCGGTCTCATCGACGACAAGAACCCGCAGCGCGTGCTGTTCAACCACACCCGGCCAATCATCTCG
>WBZM01000236.1_pt1 | contig 89249 bp, 92 predicted proteins | sample 5204271 | NCBI WGS metagenome assembly WBZM01 (sample SAMN12344346, study PRJNA552823) | activated sludge metagenome | biome: Activated sludge suspended growth; feature: Nitrification reactor; material: Wastewater; isolation source: activated sludge from nitrification reactor of wastewater...
AGGACGAGGGCAAGGCGCCGGAAGGCGCCAAGGCCGCGCCGACCTTCGTGTCGAAGGGACTCGTGCGCTCCAAGACGGACCGCCTGATGGTGGTGGCGGGCGGCGCCGGCGCGCAGGTCGTCAACACGCCGACCATGCTCGCCACCGATGGCGCCACGGCTCTCAAGCCGGATGTCGCCCACGAAGTGGCCCAGGTCGCCCACGACCTCGACAGGCTCGGCTGGGCGCAGCCGACCGAAGCCGACCTCATCGCCGAAAAGCGCGCGGAAGCGCGGATGAAGGGCTATGTCGGCGAGGCCTGCCCGGAATGCGCGAACTTCACGCTCGTGCGCAACGGGACGTGTTTGAAGTGCGACACGTGCGGCTCGACGACGGGGTGTTCGTGATGGGGGACCGACAGCAATGCGCGCCCCCAAACCTCTACGTATTATAAGCGCATCCAACCCCACTGTAAGTGATTTCGGACTTATCGAAGCAAGACTTCGGCAGCTAACGGCTGCCGAAGACAAGGCAAGAAATATCGCTTTTGCCGAACTAGCGCTTCGCGACGTTTTTGGCTCAGACGATAGCGAGATCACCGCTGCAATCGTCGACGGACCGAATGATCGAGGCGTCGATCTTGTCCTGATCGATCACAACAATCGGGTTATCCATTTCGGATCCTGCAAGTGCGTCACTAGCTTCAAAAATTCAAAGAAGAATTTCCCGGGAGATGAAGTCGACAAGCTCGTCTCCTTTTTCGAGGACTTGCTATTCAGACGAGAGAACGTTCTCACGGAAGTGAACCCGGCTCTTGCCATCAAAATCCGGGAAGTCTGGGACATAGTCGAGAGCGACGCATACCAGCTTCGCGTGCACTTGTTTTCCAATCAGGCGAAGCTTGCACCGGCTGAACGCGCTCGACTGAGCGAATTTCTGACCCGGCACGACATCGAATTAACTGAGCATAGCCTGTACGAACTCGCACATGGTGTGGCACGCCCGTTTAGGCCAAATTTCAAGAAGAAATTGACGCCATTTAAGACAGACGCGCTGCGGGTCGATCAGGACAAAGCACGCTCTACAACCGTCGCGGTGAGCTTGGCATCGTTAGCCGCCTTCGCCACCGATAAAGACGGATCATTCGATGAGAAGCTTCTATCACATAACGTTCGCCTCTTCCTTGGGAATTCGAATGAGGTAAACGCCGCGATTCGAGACAGCATTACCAACGGTTTGGCGAGCAAGTTTTATTGCCTAAATAACGGCATCACGATCGTCTGCGACCAAATAGTTGGCATGCCAAACGGTTACCACCCGATGATCCTTGTGAATCCAAAGATCATCAACGGTGGCCAAACTGCGCGCGTTTTGCACGAGTGTGCACGATCCGTTGTCCCGCTCGAAGACGGCTACATTCAAGTCAAGCTGATTGAGACGCGAGACGAATTGCTGATCGAGGAAATCGCAATCGCGACAAACAGCCAAAGCCGGATCCTTGGTCGCGACCTTCGCGCATTTCACGCATTCCAGGCAAAATTAGCTGCGGCGATTTCAATGATGGGGTTTTTCTACCGCAGAAAGCGAGGCGAAAACTCGCCGTTGCCGGAAAATCAGACGATCGATATGGCCAAGGCTGGACAGCTCTTGCTCGCGTATTCGGCGTCAGAGCCTACCCTGAGCAAAACGAACTCAAACGAAATTTTCAACGATCTCTACGACCGCGCGTTTGATCCCAGCCAAGTGACACCGGACTTGATAGTGGCCGCATTTCTGTGCCACGCAGAGATTGAGCGCCTTAGACAAGCGGCGATCGCTGAGCAAAAGCTCGCTGCAAGACACTCATTCGCAGAATCTTGGATCATCGAGGGGCACTTGCATGTGCTGTTCGCCGTTGGTGAAATATTGCGACGCGAGAAGCTCGATCTGACCGACTTCCGGACCGCAGTAAATCGGATACCGAAAGCGCTCAATGTCATCGACAAATTTGTGCGCGCAAATCCAAAGGTCGCGTCGTACCGATTGTTCAGGCTTGCCTCTTCTAAGCTGGCCATTTTGGACTTGCTTGATGGCATTACAACTCCAAGCGAATCGTATGCTGTGCAATCGAGCTTCGAGTTCTGATCCTGTTTGGCAGGGGAAGCGCCTTGGCGGGACTCAGCCTGCAGTTCTTCTCCCGCTGTGCGCCCGTGTTCCCGGACACATCGCTGCCTAAGTCGCGGCAGTAGATTGCCTCCCGACATTCTCAGGAGTCCGCCGTGATCCGCCCTGCCCTCGCCCTTTCGCTTCTTCTCGGCGCCTCCGCCGCGCAGGCGCAGATCGCGGTGGGCGACTACACGACCAAGGGCGGCGAGTTCACATTGCAGATTACGCCCGGCGCGTTCGAGATCGTGGGCGTCGGGGCGAACGGCAATACCTGCACCATCGACGGATTGCGGCAGGGCCTCACCGGCCGCGCCTCGGACGCCGGCCGCGTCTGCATCGTCAAGTTCGCAAAGCACCCCGACGGCGTCGAGGTGAAGGCGCAGACGCGCAGCATCTGCGCGCGCTTCTGCGGCGCGGAGGCGACGTTCGAGGGCGTCTATCTGAAGCCTGCGCCCGGCTGCACGGAGAAAGAGCGCGACCGCACGCAGAACGCGGTCGACGCTGCAACCAAGGCGAAGAACGACGCGAAGGTTGAGGCGCTCCTGACCGCGCAGCTCGAAACCTGCGCCAAGGCGCTGTCGTGGCTGGAAGGCGTCGGCGCGCGCACCGAACTCGCCGCCGCACAGATGCGGCAAGGACGCAAGGCGGATTGCCTGAAGACGCTTGGCGCGTTGATCGAGGACGCCGACGCCAGCGACAACAAGCTCAAGGAAAAATATTCGGACTTCGACCTCTATCGTTACGAGGCCTCGCTGCAGGCGCTGCGCGAAACGCTGAAGCAATGCCGCGCGTAGTCAGGGAAACGACCGCATGAAGCGAATTCTTCTCGGCCTTGCCCTCGCGCTCGCCGCAACCGCCGCGCACGCGCAGGTCGCAAGCGGCGACTACATCGCCGAACACGGCTGGGGCGCGCTGAAGGTCAGGAACGGCGGCTTCGAAATTCTGGCCGTCGGCGCCAACGGCCATACGTGCAGCCTCGACGGCAAGCTGAAGGGCATGACCGCTACGCTCGACGACGGCGGCGACATTTGCCGCATCGACTTCAGGGCCGGTGGCGGCGGCTACCATGTCACGCTGGCGACGCCCGAGACCTGTCGCAATTATTGCGGCGCGCGCGCCTATTTCGAAGGGCTCTATCTGAAGCCCGCGCCCGGTTGCTCCGACGCCGAACGCGCGGCGACGCAGAAGACGTTCAAGGCCGCCTATGTCGCGAAGCATTACGCGAAGGCCGCGCCGCTGCTCGCGCGCCAGCTCGCCGCCTGCGTGCGTACGCTCAGCCCGATGGAAACCGCCTCGATCCGCAACGATCTCGCCATCGCCCAATATCATCTGGGTCAGAAGGCCGATTGCCTGAAGACGCTGCAGCCGCTCGCCGCGAACGCGGCGAAAACCGACGAGCAGCTCAAAGAGGACTTTCCGCCCTCCGATTGGGACGAATATGCGCCGCTAATAAAGGCGGCGCGCACCAATCTCGCGCTGTGCAGAGGCTGACGCGGGCGCCGCCTCACCACCAGCCGCGCCGGTAGTACGGGCGCGGGCCGTAAACGACGCCCGGCCCCCAGTAATAGGGACGCGGATAGACGTAGACCGGCGCAGGTTCGTCGACCACGACCACCGGTTCGATCTCGGGTTCCGCCACGCGATGGCCGCGCGCGACCATGCATTGCGCATAGACGCGGTCATAGCGTCCCTGAATCGCGCCGCCGGCGGCGCGCCCGTTCTGCGCGCCGACGATCGAGCCGCCGGCAAGCCCGGCGCCCGCGCCGACCAGCGCGCCGGTCCCCGCATTGCCCGCCGCCGCGCCGATGGCCGCGCCCGCAAGCGCGCCGACCGCCGTGCCGACAGCCGCGCCGCCGACCGTCTGGTCGTTGGAAGCCTGCCCCGGCGAGCGATAGCCGACGGCGGCCTGCGCGTTGGACTGGCAATAATCGTCGTCGCGCTGGAAGGCCGTGTACGGCTTGCCCTTGCCGGGCATGACCATGACCTGCGGCTCCGCAGGCGTCGTGCTGGCGCAGCCGCCGAGCGCGAGAGCGCCGAGCGAGACCGCCGCAAGCGAGAAGCCGAGAATTGAACAACGCATGGAACTCTTCCAGTGACGCAAACAGGCCCGAAGACTTCATCACAAAAAGTTAACGCTTGGTGACGATTGCGCGGGAGCGCGCGCCGACACGCCCGCCGCGTTGTGAGCGTCGGCCGCATCTATCGGAAATGACTGACGATAATCCCGCGCAATGCAGCCGGCGCCGCTGCGGCCGTAAGGGAAAGTTAAACGCAGGAAGGCGATTGTTCCTGACGCGCGTTCATCATTCGCGCTGGGGGACGAATGAAACGTTTTCTGAACTGGGCCGGCGCAAGCCATCGCCGACCCGAAGTTCGTCGCGCGTTGGCGCGCGCGCAATACGCCGCCTACGTGCGGCAGGCGCCGGTCCTGTATTTTACCGTCGCAATCGTCCTGACGGCGGCGATCTATGTCTGCGCCGACCGCGCCCAGCCCGCCATCACCATCGTCGGCCCGTCGTTGCTGGTTGTCGCCTCGCTTGCGCGCATGGCCGTCTGGCTGCGGCGCCGCAATGTCGATGTCGACGCCGAGACCATGGCGCGCCGCCTCGTTTCCGCCGGCGTCATGGCGACGACGATGGCGATCCTCTGCACGGCCTGGGTGACCAGTCTTTATTTCCACGGCGACGAATCCCTGCGCGGCGTGATTGCCGGCGTTTTCGGCATCACGTCGCTGGCGGCGGTCTACTGCCTGGTCAATTTTCCGATTTCCGCGCTGGCCGTTTCGGCTGTCTGCATCCCCTTCGTCGCGCTGCTGCTCGCCCTGGCGACGCCGCAGCCGATGGTCATCGGCGCCAGCGGACTTTTCCTCGTCATGTTCGGCACGACCTTCATGGTCATCCGCTCCTCGCGCGACTTTCTGGAACTCGTCGCGGCCCAGGTCGATGCGCAGCAGCTCAGCGACGAGAACTCGCGACTCGCCCATGTCGACAGCCTCACGGGCCTGCCCAACCGCCGTCAGTTCTTCGAGCGGCTGGACGCTGCGGTCGCCCGCAATGTGGAGCGCGCGCGCGTCTACGTGGGCATTCTCGATCTCGACGGCTTCAAGCCGGTCAACGACGTGTTCGGCCATGTCGTCGGCGACCGCGTGCTTGTCGAATGCAGCGCGCGCTTCAGCCAGGTGATCGGGGCGCGGGCCTTCATCGCCCGCCTCGGCGGCGACGAATTCGGCATCATTGTCGAAAACGTCCACGACGAGGATCACGTGCTCGCGCTGGGCCATCTGATCTGCGAGGCGACGCGCGAGCCCTTCGCCTTCGACGACGCCATCGCCGCCATATCCACCTCGATCGGTTTCGCCGCCTATCCGGACGCCGGGGAGACGCCGCGCCGCCTCTACGAGCGGGCGGATTTCGCGCTCTACTTCGCCAAGCAGAACCACCGCGGCCACCCCATCGTCTTCAGCGAGGAGCACGAGCGCCGCATGAAAGGCGCAGCGCTCGTGGAGCAATGTCTGCGCCGCGCCGACCTCGAAGCCGAGATGAGCCTCGTCTACCAGCCGCTGCACGAGGCGGAGACCGGCGCCATTGTTGCCTTCGAGGCGCTGGCGCGCTGGAACAGCCCCGACCTCGGCGTCGTCAGCCCCGGCGAATTCGTGGCCATCGCGGAACGGTCGGACATCATCTATCCGCTGTCGCGCGTATTGCTGCGCAAGGCGCTGAGAGCCGCCAGCGCCTGGCCGCAGGACGTGCAATTGTCGTTCAATCTTTCGGCCTGCGATCTGATGTCGCCCTCCGCGCTCACGCAGATCATCGCCATCGCCGCCAGCGGTCCGATCGCCCCGAGCCGCATCGATTTCGAGATTACCGAAACGGCGCTCGTCACGGATTTCGAGCGCGCGCGCAAGGCGATCCTCGCCCTGAAATCCATTGGGGCCAGCGTATCCCTCGACGATTTCGGCACGGGCTATTCGAGCCTCAACTACGTCCACCGCCTGCCGCTCGACCGCATCAAGATCGATGGCGGCTTCGTGCGCGAAATGGAGACGAGCCCGCTTGCGCGCGACGTGGTCAGGACGATGATTTCCATGGCCCGCAATCTCAACTTCGATTGCGTGATCGAGGGCGTGGAAACCGGCGAGCAGCTCGCGCTGCTCAAGTCCTTCGGCTGCAACATGGCGCAGGGCTATCTGTTCAGCCGGCCGCTGGCGGAAGACCAGGTCCTGCCCTTCATCGGCGCGCGCCGCGACCTCGGCCTGCCGATCGCGCGCAAGATCGCCTGACCTCTGTGCGACAGCGAAAGCGGCGCTATCTTCGCTTGCGCCGCACGCCGGAGGCCGCATGAAAAGAACGCTTGCTCTCTCCCTCGTCTTTCTCGCGGCGGCGGGAGTCGCAAACGCCGCCCTTCTAGCGGGCGCGGCGGCGCCGGACTTTCAGATCGAAGGCGCGCTGGCGGGCAAGGCCTTTCGCTTCTCGCTGTCCGAGGCGCTGAAGAAGGGGCCGGTGGTCCTTTATTTCTACCCCAAGAGCTTCACGAGCGTTTGCACCGAGGAGGCCCATCTCTTCGCCGAGACCACGGAAGAATTCGCCGCGCTCGGCGCCAGCGTCATCGGCGTCTCCGGCGACGATATCGAGACGCAGCGCAAGTTCTCGGCCTCGGAATGCCGCGACAAGTTCGCCGTCGGCGCCGATGCCGATCGCGCGGTGATGAAGGCCTACGACGTCGGCGGGCACAGCCCCTATGCGGCGCGCGTGTCTTACGTGATTTCGCCGGAGAGCCGCATCCTGTCAGTCGTCTCGTCCGCCGAAGCGCAGCCGCACATCAGGGGCGCGCTGGACACGCTGCGCGCATTGCAGGCCGGACGCCGCTCATAAACCCCTGCCGCCGCCTCCCTTGTCTCCCGGACAAATCCGGCCGACGATTGACTTCGCCAGAGCGTTCTCTATAACGAACGACTGTACCGATATAACAAACGGATTGATCTGATGACCGACACGCCCGTTCCTGGCTTTTCCACCCTCGCCGTCCACGCGGGCGCCAAGCCCGACCCAGCGACCGGGGCGCGCGCCACGCCGATCTACCAGACGACATCCTTCGTCTTCGACGACGTCGATCATGCCGCCTCCCTCTTCGGCTTGCAGGCGTTCGGCAATATCTATACGCGCATCACCAACCCGACGACGGCCGTGCTGGAGGAGCGCGTCGCCGCGCTCGAGGGCGGCACGGCGGCGCTCGGCGTCGCCTCCGGCCACGCGGCGGAATTCCTCACCTTCCACGCCCTGCTGACGCCCGGCGACGAGTTCGTCGCCTCCACCAAGCTCTACGGCGGCTCGATCAACCAGTTCAACCACAGCTACAAGAATTTCGGCTGGACGCCGAAATGGGCCGATCCCGACGATCTCACCGCCTTCGAGGCCGCGATCACGCCGCGCACCAAGGCGATCTTCGTCGAATCCATCGCCAATCCCGGCGGCGTGATCGTCGACATCGAGGCGATCGCCAAGATCGCCAAGCGCGCGCGCGTGCCCCTCATCGTCGACAACACGCTGGCGACCCCCTACCTCCTCAAGCCGTTCGACTACGGCGCCGACATCGTCGTCCATTCCGCGACGAAATTCCTGGGCGGCCACGGCAATTCGATCGGCGGCGTCATTGTCGACGGCGGGACCTTCGACTGGCTCGCCGACAAGCGCTATCCGATGCTTTCCGAGCCGCGCCCGGAATATGGCGGCATGGTGCTCGGCGAGACCTTCGGCAATTTCGCCTTCGCCATCGCCCTGCGCGTCCTGTCGCTGCGCGATCTCGGGCCGGCGCTGTCGCCGTTCAACGCCTTCATGCTGCTGACCGGCGTCGAAACCCTGCCGTTGCGGATGCAGCGCCATTCCGACAATGCGCTGGCGGTGGCCGAACATCTGTCGGACCACGCGGCGGTGAAATGGGTCAGCTACCCCGGCCTGCCCGGCGACCGCTATCATAACCTCGCCAAGAAATATTGCCCGAAGGGCGCGGGCGCCGTCTTCACCTTCGGCCTCAAGGGCGGCTACGACGCCGGCCTGGCGCTGGTCAAGAACCTGAAGCTGTTCTCCCATCTCGCCAATGTCGGCGACACGCGCTCGCTGGTCATTCATCCCGCCTCGACCACGCATCGCCAGCTCACCGACGAGCAGAAGATCGTCGCCGGCGCGGGCCCGGACGTCGTGCGCATTTCGGTCGGCATCGAGGACATCGCCGACCTCATCGCCGATCTCGATCAGGCGCTGGCGGCGGCGGGCTGATCGGAGGACAGCGACGGGCAAGATGAATCGCTTTCGCAGGAAACTGGCGCAAGCGATTCATCGGATTCTCGTTTTTGCTTTCGCCCTTGCGTGCTGCGCGCACCCGCTGCACGCAGCCTGTCACGACCCCGCGCGCTTCGCGCTCGACGAAGACGAAGCGACGGACCGCACGACCGGCCTCGTCTGGAAGCGATGCAGCGCCGGCCTTGAATGGCTCGGCGAGAAGGACGGCTGCGGCGGAGAGATGATCGGCGCGACGCCTGATGGCGCCGGCGCAATCGCCCGCAAGGCCGGCGCCGGCTGGCGCGTGCCGACCGCCGACGAACTCTTGAGCCTCGTTACGCGCGACTGCGGCGAGCCGGCGATCGACAAGCGCATATTCCCCGACGTGGCGCTCGATCCCGGCGGCGAGGGTTCACTCTACTGGACGATCACAGAGGCCGGGATGCTCGACATGCTTGTCACCGTCGATTTCCGCGACGGGACCTACGACATGCATTCGCGCGGCCTGAATTATTTCGTTAGGCTGGTAAGATCGCCCACGCGCTGAGGGTCTTCGCCATGCTCGAACTGCGCCCGAACTGCGAATGTTGCGACCGCGATCTGCCGCCGGATTCGCGCGAGGCGCTGATCTGCTCCTTCGAATGCACCTGGTGCCGCGATTGCGCGCAGACGAAGCTTGCAATGCGCTGCCCGAATTGCGGCGGCGAACTCGTCGCCCGCCCGGTGCGCCCGGCCGACAAGCTCGCCCAATATCCGGCTTCGACCATTCGCAAGCACAGGCCGGAGAAATGCGGAGCGGCGGCGTGATCGTCCCGATCGCTATCGTTGCAGGCCTGCTCCAGGCGCCCCTGCCCGTTGAAAAGACGATCGCCAACCCCGCCTCCGTCTATTGCGTCGAGCAAGGCGGCCGCATCGAAATCGTCACGACGGAAAAGGGCCAGATCGGCATCTGCGTCCTGCCGGATGGACGGCGCATCGAGGAATGGGAATTCTTCCGTAGCCGCCCGAAGCAATGACGGAGCGCCGCGCGTGATCTTCTACGTGATCTGGGCGACCGTCATCGCGCTTGGCGTTGGCCTGCGGGTCCTCGAGCTCAAACGCACGAGCAAGCCAGTGGCCGCGCTCGCCCTGATTGCCGGCGCCGTCGTGGGCTTTGCGATGATGAAGCTGAGGCCGTTCAACTTCGCCGACGGCGGCCTCTATATGGAAGGCCTATTGCTTTCGGCCGCCTGCGCGCTCGCCCTCGCCGGCTACCTGGCGGCGACGCTCTGGTTTGTCGTTCGCGCCCAAATTGGTCGCGTCTAGGAGCGCGGCGGGTATTCCGCCCTGACGTTGGCGATCGTCATGCCCAGCACGATCATCGCCACCGCCTGATGCGCCAGCGCCGTCAGGAGCGGCACGTTGTAGATCAGCGTGGCGATTCCGAAGCCGACCTGAGCAAGCACGGTCGCGGCAATCGCCCAGCCCCGCCGCGCGACGCCGGTCTGGCGCGCCAGCAGCGCATTGATGAGCGCCAGCGCCAGCAGCACATAGGCCGCCATGCGATGCTGGAACTGCACCGTGGTAATATTGTCGACAAGATTGAGCCACCAGGGATCGAGCTTGAGCAGATGCTCGGCCGGCGGCACGAAGCGCCCGTCCATCAGCGGCCAGGTGTTGTAGGTCAGGCCCGCGCGAAGCCCCGCCACCAGCGCGCCGAGGAATATCTGGACGAGCGTGGCGATCGCCAGCACGACGCCGAGAAATTTTGCGGTTCCCGACGCCCGCTCCTCGCGGATCGGCGTGCGCAGCCCGATGGCGATCCATGCGAGCGCGGCAAAGGTCAGGCAGGCGAGCAAGAGATGGATCGCGAGGCGCTCCTGCGCGACTTCAACGCGGTTGACCAAGCCCGACGCGACCATCCACCAGCCGACGGCGCCTTGTAGCGCGCCGAGCGCGAACACGGCCGCCAGTTGCGCCTTCAGGCGCCCGTCGAGCGCGCCGCGCGCCCAGTAATAGAGAAAGCCAAGCCCGAACACCAAGCCGATCAGCCGGCCAAGCACGCGATGGCCCCATTCCCAGAAGAAGATGGTCTGGAAGCGCCCCAGGTCCATGTCCGGGAACAGTTCCTTGTACTGCGGGATCTGCTTGTATTTCTCGAAGGCTTCCAGCCATTCGGCATGGGTCAGCGGCGGGATGACGCCCGTTACCGGCTTCCATTCGGTGATCGACAAGCCGGATTCGGTCAGCCGCGTCGCGCCGCCGACGACGACCATGGCGAAGACCAGCGCGGCGACGGCCCACAGCCAGCGCTCGACGCCCGCGCGATCAGGCGTCGCCGTTGCGCCGCTGAAGCCGGTTGCGGCGGGAAAATTGATCCAGTCGGTCATGTCGTTCCACTCGGCCTCGCGCTTGCCTTCGCGCGCCCGGCGATTGATAAGGCCTGCCGAAAGCGGCGTCCATCGTCGCGGAGGCAGGCCACATGCGCTGGGTTATGCGTTCGAAGATCCATAATGCGACGGTCACGGAGGCCAATCTGCATTATGTCGGCTCCATAACAATTGACGAAAATCTACTGGACCTCGTCGGCCTCTGGCCGGGCGAAAAGGTGCTTGTGGTGTCAAACACTTCGGGATCGCGGCTGGAAACCTACATTATCGCGGGCGAGCGCGGCTCCGGCGACATGTGCATGAACGGCGCGGCCGCCCATCTGATCGGCGCGGGCGAGCAGATCATCGTGATGGGCTTCGAGCTTGCCGACAAGCCGCTCAAGCCCAAGGTTATTCTCGTGAACGCCGAAAACCGTTTCGTCCGCTGGCTGGCCGAAGAGCCGCACATGATCGTGGACTGACGCCATGCCCATGCGGATCCGAAAGCTCATCGGCGCGCTGTTCATGGTCGTCTACGTAATTTTCTACGCGCTGATCGCCATGGCGCTGGCGCAGTCGCGTCCGCTGCAGGAAGCCTCGCCCTATGTGCAGCCCCTGCTCTACGCCGTGCTCGGCCTGATCTGGATCGTGCCGCTGCTGCCGCTCGTCAAATGGATGGCGAAAGAAGATCGGTAAGGCCTGCCGGCGCCGGCAAGGCCGCTTCAGGCCGGCGCAAGAACCGTCCGGATGCGGCTACGCCGCGTTAGGGAATTTTCAAGAGGAATCACCGATCCTTAAGCTTACTTAAGGTTGAAGGGGTTCTCGAAATGCGCCTCAAGCTGATCGTCGCCATTGCCGCCTCCACGATTGCAGGATCGGCGGTCGCCGCGGATCTGCCGATGCGAGGCGCCATAGTTCCGCCGCCGGCCTTCGAGCCGCTGCCGGTCCTCACATGGTCGGGATTCTATATGGGTCTTGATCTCGGCTACGCCTGGCAGAGCCTCAACAGCACCTTTGGCCCGTGGGGCAACATCGGCAGCAATGTCAATCCGAGCGGAATCCTCGGCGGCGCCTACATCGGCTACAATTTTCAGGTCAGCCCGATGTTCGTTCTCGGCGTCGAGGGCGACATCGAAGGCGGTTCCGTGCGCCAGGGTCGCGACATTGCGGTGATCGGCAGTCACTTCGCCATCTCCGACAATTTCCGCGCGTCGGCGCGCGCGCGCGCCGGTCTCGCGTTCGGTCAGGCGCTCTGGTACGTGACGGGCGGCGTGGCCTTCGCCAACTTCAATCACACGCTGAACTGGTTCAACGGCTCGGTCGAGAATTGGAGCAACGGCCGCAGCGGCTGGACGGCCGGAACCGGCCTCGAATATGCGTTCGCGCGAAACTGGATCGGCCGTGTCGAATATCGCTTCAGCCAGTTCGGCAATTTCTCGCGCTGGTCGCCAGCCGCGGGATACGCGATCACGGAACGCGTGAACGACAGCGCCGTTCGCGCCGGCATCGCCTACAAGTTCGGCAACGGTTACTGACTGCAGGTCGGGCCGAGCGCCGCTTGGCCGACCGTTTTTGGTGAACGCCGTTCCTGCCGCGTGCAGGTTTGCGCATAGTCTGGATATTCGCGCGCGCCGTTCGCGGATTTGCCGCTCGCTCGCAGCCGCCTTCGGTCTCACGCCACCGACAGCTTGCGCCCGCGGTTCCACAGCATGAACGGCGCGCCCGACAACAGGATGTCGAGCGTCGCCAGCGACTGATGATTGCCGTTCACCGACAGGCGCGGCAGCGCGGTCAGATGGCCCGCATGTTCAGGAAAGATCATGCCCGGCCGCGTCGTCACGGCGCTCTCGAAACCCGCCTGTCGCGCCAGCACGAATTCGCGGGCCCCCGCCGAGCCCGGATCGCCGACGGGATAGGCGAGATGCTTCACTTGCGCGCCAATCTCGCGCTCGATGATCGCCTTGCTCTCGACGATCTCGCGCCGCGCGACATCGTCGGGGTGCTTGGCGAGCATCGGATGCGTCAGCGTATGCGCGCCGATCGCGGCCAGCGGGTGTCGGCTCAACTTTCTCAGGCCCGACCAGTTGAGGCAGAGCTCGTCAACGAGATCGACGCGCTCGATGCCGGCCTCGTCCGCCAGCGCGCCGGCGACGCGCAGCAGCTCGCTTTCCTCGCCCGCGCGCAGCGGCCAGTACAAGGCCTCGAAAGCCGCCTGCTTCTCTGCGGCCGAGCCCGCCCGCAAATCAAACATGCGCCCGGCCGCCTCGATCCGCACACAGGGCAAGGCCGCAATCGCTTCCTCCATCTCAACCCACCACATGCGCGCCGTGCGGTCGGCGAAGCCCGTGGTGACGAAGACCGTAAAGGGCGCGCCGTGCTTCTCCAGGATCGGCAACGCGACATCGGCCGTGTCCCGGTAGCCGTCGTCGAAGGTCAGCGCGACGAATGGCGCGGTTTCGTCGGCGCCGGCGCCGGCGCCGATGCGCGCCACCGCCTCGTCCAGCGAGACGATGGAATAGCCTTCCGCCTTCAGCCGCGTGAGCAACTGGTCGAGAAACCCGGGCGTGATCTCGAGCCCGCCGTTCGGCGCGAACCTTTCACGCGACGAGGGGCGAACCCGGTGGAACATCAGGATGGCGCCCAGCCCCCGCGTATAGCGGGCGGCGAGCCGGTGCAGGCCCGTGGCGCCGAACATGCGGAACCCAAGATCGATCACGTCGCGCTTGATGCCCATGAGGTCCTCCGCTGTTCGGGACTGGCGGAAAAGACGCCCGTCGACCACGCTCCTTCATGCTGAGGAGCGCCCGGAGGGCGCGTCTCGAAGCATGGGGAATGCGGCCATCCTTCGAGACGCGGGCCTCGCCCGTTCCTCAGGATGAGGGTTCCGATTCTCGACCAGTTCTCGGCATTCGGTCAGGCGCACACCATCGCAAGTTCTCCTTGACCATTTGTTGCTAGCGTCCGCGTCGAAGGTGGAATTGATGAGCCCCCGCGTCGCAGCAGCAGTCCAGGAGAATGCGCCGTCACGCGTCGATGACGCGCCGGCCGGCCTGTCGCGCGTGGAGGTCTTCGAACGCCCCTGGCCGGCGCTGCGCGCGTGGCGCGAGGTCGAGGGCTTCTCGACCGGAACGGCTTACCAGACGCTCGGCTTCGTGCTGCCCTGGTACGAGCATCTGGCGCAGCCCTCCGGCGCGTCGCCGCTGGTGGCGGTCGGCTACGACGCGCAGGAACGGCCCGCGATCATCCTGCCGCTCGCCCTCAGGCGCCGTGGGCCGGCGCGCCTCGCCATGTTCGCGGGCGGCAAGCATTCCAATCTCAACCTGCCGCTGATGCGTCCCGGATTTTCGCTGACGCCGGACGACGCTCGCCGCTTCCTGCTGAGCGTCGCCGGCGCGTCGGCGGCCTCGATCGATTGCTTCGTGCTTCTCAACCAGCCCCTGATCTGGGCGGGCGCGCCAAATCCCTTCGCCGCCGCCGGCGCGCCGAGTCCGAGTTTCGCCTATGGCGCAACCATCGGCAAAGACGCCGAGGCCTTTCTCAAGCGCGTGGATTCCTCGTCCACGCGCAAGAAGCTGCGCGCCAAGGAAGGCAAGCTCGCGGCCCTGGGGCCGCTGACCTACGAGCGCACGACCGATCTCGAACGCACGCACACGGTTCTCGAAGCCTTCGTCGACCAGAAGACGCTGCGCTTCAGCCAGAAGAATCGCGATCCCGGCTTCGCCCGGGTCGCCGTGCGCGCCTTTCTCGACGCCATGTCGAGCGGGCGTTGCGGCGGCCCGATCGCGCTCGAATTCTATGCGCTCAGCGTCGGCGACCGCATTGTGGCGACCTATGGCGGCTTGCCGCGCGGGCGCGCGTGGCACGGTCTTGTCAATTCCTTCAACGTCGATCCGCAGATCGCGCGCTCGAGCCCTGCCGAACTGCTGCTGCGCCATATCATCCGGGACCTCGCGCAGCGCGGCTTCGAACGCTTCGATCTCGGCATCGGCGAGTCGCGCTACAAGAACGCCATCTGCGACGAGGAAATCGAACTTGCCGATCTCGTCCTGCCCTGCTCGCGCCTCGGCGCCCTCTGGGCGCCGATCGAGCGCGGACGCCTGTCCGCCAAGAGCTGGGTGAAGAAGACCCCCTGGGCGCTCTCGTTCGTCGAGCAGATGCGCGCCGGCCCAGCCTGAAGACCGATTCTTTTTCAGCGCGTTAGAGCTGAAATCGGAATCGCCGCGTGAAGCGTCAGGCCGCGGTCTGGCCGAGGCGCGCGTCCTCTGCGCCCAAGATCGTCGGGCGCGGCAGGCCATGCTTCTCCAGCGCGTCGGCGAGCGTCGCGGCGGAATGGGCGTCGCTCGCGAAGAGCGCGCAACTCGTGGCGAGCTGGGACAGCGCGTAGGCGTCGTCGACATCGAGCGCGGACGACCCGGCGACGAGCACAAAGTCGTAAGCCTCGAGAAGCGCGTCGAGCGCTGCGAGCAGCGCGTCCGCGCCGCCGCGCGCGCCCTCGCCGGCGGCGAGGAAATGCAGGCGCGAAATCTGGTCGCGATGGATCGTCTCGTCGAAGTTCGCCCGGCCGGACAGCAGTTCGGCCAGGCCCGGACCGCTCGCTTGCGGCATGCGCGCCGCCTCGTCGAGCGCGACCAGAATGGTGCGGCCGCGCCGGGCGAGCGCGCGGGCGGACGCCAGCGCGAAGCCTTCGTCGCTGTCGCCCTCGCAGATCGAAAGCGCCAGCGCGGGCCCCTCGCCGGCCGCCTCGACCGCCGATTGCGCAAAGCTCTGGGACAGGCCGAGCAGAGCGGCCGGCGCGCCATCGGCGGCGGCCGCGCGACGTCCGGATTCCTCATCCGATTGCGTTGCGACGGCTTCGGCTGGCGGCGCGACCGGCGCGGCGACGGCGCGCGGCGCGGGCCCCTCCCTGAGCAATTCGCGCGCAAGGACGAAGGCTGCCGACAACAGCATGGCGGCGAGCGTCGAGAACCCGATGATCGGAATTTTCTTCGGGAAGGACGGGATCTGCGGCGCGATCGCGCGCGAGATGATGCGCGCGTCGGCCGGCGTGGATTTCGAATTTTCGCGCGCCAGGGCCTGCTGGTATTTCGTCGTCGCGGCTTCCAGATCGTCCTTGAGGGACTTCGCCGTGCGCTCGAGTTCGCGCAGCTTCACTTCATCCGCGCTGAGCGCGCCGACGACCTTCTTCTGCTGGTCGAGCGAAGACTGCAGATTCTGCAGGCGCTGGCCGGCGATCTTGGCGTCGTTGTCGAGCGTGCGCGCCGCCTTGTCGGCGGCGGCGCGAATCTCGTTGTCGAGATCGGCGAGCTGCGCGGTCAATTCCTTGATGCGCGGATGGCCCGGCAGCAGCGTGCGCGATTCCAGCGCCAGTTGCGCCTTCAGGGTCACGCGCTGTTCGGAGATGCGCCGCACCAGATCGTTGTTGGCGACATCGGGGATTTCGCCGACGCGGCCCTGCTTCAGCATGTCGCGAATGAGCTTCGCCTTGGCCTGCGCGTCGGCCTGCGAGGTTCGCGCGCGCGCGAGTTCCGTGTTCACCTCGCCGAGCTGTTGCGCGGTGATGGTCGTGTTGTTTGTGCCGACGAGCAGCCCGGTCTCCGCGCGAAAATCCTCGACCTTCGATTCGGCGACGCCGACCTTTGTCTTGAGATCGGCGACGATCGACCCGAGCGAGGCGGCGGCGGACCGCGCGTTCGCGCGCTTGGCGTCCTGCTGGAAGTCCAGATAGATGCCGGCGATCGTGTTGGCGGCCTTGGCGGCGAGATCGGGATCGCGCGACTGGAATTCGATGTTCAGCACGCGCGTCTTGGTGGGCGAGAACACCTGCAGCTTGTCGTAGTAATTCTCGAAGACCCGGTCTTCCGGCGACATTTGCGAGGGGTCGCGCTTGAGGCCCAGCAGCACCAGAACGCGCGTCATCGCGCCAATGCCGCTCGCCATCGGGTCGAATTCTGAATTGCCGAGAAGGCCGATCTGCTTGATCGCGCGGCGCGCGACGTCGCGCGAGGTCACGAGCTGGATCTGGCTGCCGACCGCTTCCGGATCGAGCGTGTTCATCGACTCGGTCTTCACGTCCTCGCCGGGCATGAAGCTCGTCTGCATTTCGAGCAGAACCCGGGTCTCGGCTGTGTAGCGCGGCTTGACGATGTTGACGAAAGCCGCGCTCGCGCAGAACGCCAGCGCGGTCGCGCCCAGCAACCACTTGCGATGCCTCCAGAGCGCGCGGCCGATTCCCCCGAGATCGATCTCGGCCTCCTGCGCGGGCTGCCCTGCTGCCTGGCTCTGTGCTTGCGACTCGACGCGCATGCTCTACTCCAACCTGTCTGTGGCCGGAGTTAAGCCGCTTATGGTTGAGGGCGCGTTAATCCTGTTCCGTCAGTGTTTGTTAACCATGCCGGCATAAAAAGACCGTGCGTAGCTCGCAGCGTTCGAGCGAAGAAAACGGTGACCAAATGCGTCGTATGGCGGCTGCCTTCAGTGTGATTCTGGTCGCGCTCACCAGCGGTTGCGCCACCCGCCCCTATCAGGGCGAGCTGATGGCCACCGATCATCCCTATGCGGTCGGCTCCGGCGATCGCCTTCGCATCATCGTCTTCGGCCAGGATTCGCTTTCCAACTCCTATTCGGTCGACGCCAGCGGCCAGATTTCCATGCCCCTGATCGGCCTGGTCCCCGTCAATGGAATGACCACGCAGCAGATCCAGCACGCCGTGGAATCCCGCCTGCGTTCCGGCTTCCTGCGCGAGCCCCGCGTTTCCTGCGAGGTCGAGGCTTACCGCCCGTTCTTCATCCTGGGCGAGGTCACCAACGCCGGCCAATATCCTTATGTGAACGGCATGACCGCCCAGACCGCGGTCGCCATCGCCGGCGGCTACACCCCCCGCGCAACGCAATCCTCGGCGCGGGTCACCCGCGTGATCGAGGGCCGGCAGGTCATCGGCGACGTCGACATGACCTACCCTGTCCAGCCCGGCGATACGATTCAGATTCGTGAACGGTTCTTTTGAACTTTTAGCTTCAACTGGCCCGCACGCGTAATGAGGCCAGAGAATTCATGTCCACGCCTTCGCCTTCGAGCCTGAAGATCGTCCATGTGCTGCGGGCGCCGTTGGGCGGCTTGTTCCGGCACGTCGTCGACCTTACGCGCGAGCAGATCGACCGCGGCCACCGGGTCGGCCTGATCGTCGACTCAAGCACCGGGGGCGCGCGCGCCGACGAAATCCTCGCCTCGCTTGCGCCGCGTCTCGCGCTCGGCGTAATGCGCGCGCCGATGCACCGTCTGCCGCACGCGACCGACCTGTCCGCCGTCGCGCGCATCTCCCGGCGCCTTTCCGATCTCGGGCCGGACGTCGTCCACGGCCACGGCGCCAAGGGCGGCGCCTATGCGCGGCTGCCGGGCTTCTGGACGTTCGACCAGACGCCGGTGCGCGCCTATACGCCGCATGGCGGCTCGTTCAACTACAAGCCCGGCACGCTGACGCACACCGGCTACATGGCGGTGGAATCGCTGCTTGCCCGCACCACCGATCTGCTGCTGTTCGAAAGCGCCTATATCGGGCGGCGGTACAGGCAATTCGTCGGCGACGTCGACGCCATCCAGCGCGTCATCGTCAACGGCGTGAGCCCCGCCGAACTCGCGCCGGTCGAGCCCGCGCCGGACGCCGCAGACCTGTTCTACATCGGCGAGTTGCGCTCGGCGAAAGGCATCGACACGCTCATCGATTCCCTGCCGATGGTCGAGCGCAAGATCGGCCGCCGTCCGTCGCTCGTTCTTGTCGGCTCGGGCCCGGACCGCGACCGGTTGCAGGCGCATGCCGCGGAAGTCGGCTTTGCCGATTCCGTGCGCTTCGCCGGCGTGATGCCTGCGCGCGAGGCGTTCCGTCTCGGCCATATCCTTGTCGTGCCGAGTCGTGCGGAATCCCTGCCCTACGTCGTGCTGGAGGCCGCCGGCGCCAGCGTGCCGATGGTCGCGACCGATGTCGGCGGCATTCCCGAAATCTTCGGCCCCTGCGCTACGGAGCTCATCCGCTGCGACCGTCCGCTCACGCTCGCGGAGGCGCTCGCGGAGAAACTCGCGGCGAGGCGCGAACAGAATCTCGTCCTTGCGCGCCGTCTCGCCGCCTTCGTCGGCGCAAAATTCACGCTCGCCAACATGGTGGAGGGCGTAATCGACGGCTACCGCGAGGCCTTGGCCCGCAAAGGAGCGCATGACTCGGGCGATGTCCCCTCGCTTCGTCAGGCCGCCGAATAGCAACCGCGTCATGACCGCATACGCAACCGATCACTTTTCGAATCTCCCCGAGCCGGATCCGCCTCATGAGCGGGACGCCGCCAGGGATTCGGCGACGACGGCGCAGGAAGCGCTGCGGCGCGTAGCGCTTGCGGAATCCCTCGCCGGTCTCAATCCTCGCCCGGCCTATTCCTCGGTCGTGCTGGCCGGAATCGTCCGGCTGATCGAGTTCGCCATCATGGCGGGCGCCGGCGCCGCCGCCCATGTCGCCTATCTCGGCTTCGGCTGGTCGATGGACGTGACCGTCGCGATCGCAGCCATCGCCGTCCTGTCGCTTGCGGCCTTCCAGACGCTCGGCGTCAATACGGTGACGGCCCTGCGCGACCCGACTTACGCAATTCTGCGCATGGCGGGCGGCTGGTCCTTCGCCTTCCTGCTGGCGCTTGCAGCCATATTCTTCCTCAAGCACGATCTCGCCTATTCGCGCGTCTGGCTGATGTCGTGGTTTCTCACGGGCATCGCGCTCCTGATGTTCGAACGGCTGGCCGTGTCGGTCGTCGTGCGCCGCATGACCGCCTCCGGCAGCCTCGAGCGGCGCACCGTCATCGTCGGCGGCGGTCCGGCTGGCGAGGAAGTGCTGCGCGAACTGACCGCGCAGCGCCACACGGACCTGCGCATCTGCGGCGTCTTCGACGATCGCGCCGAAGACCGCTCGCCCGACGTCGTCGTGGGCTTCCCCAAGCTCGGCACGGTCGACGATCTCGTCGAATTCGCCCGCCGCACGCGCATCGACCTCATCATCTTCACGCTGCCGATCACCGCGGAAGAGCGCATCCTGCAGATGCTGCGCAAGCTCTGGGTGCTGCCGATCGACATTCGTCTGGCCGCCCACGCCAACAAGCTGCGCTTCCGTCCGCGCTCCTATTCCTGGATCGGCTCGCTGCCGGTGCTCGACGTCTTCGACAAGCCGATCGCGGACTGGGACGTCGTCGTCAAGAACGTGTTCGACCGCGTCGTCGGCGCGCTTTCCCTCATTCTGCTGCTGCCTGTCATGGCGCTGATCGCGCTGGCGGTGAAGCTCGATTCCAGGGGGCCGGTTCTCTTCCGCCAGAAGCGGCACGGCTTCAACAACGAGGAGATCGAGGTCTTCAAGTTCCGCTCGATGTATGTCGACCAGCTCGACCACAACGCCACCAAGCAGGTCACGCGCGGCGACCCGCGCGTTACGCGCGTCGGCCGCTTCATCCGCAAGACCTCGCTCGACGAGCTGCCGCAACTGTTCAACGTCGTCTTCAAGGGCAATCTCTCGCTCGTCGGCCCGCGCCCGCACGCGCTCTACGCCACGGCGGCCGAACACCCCTACGAGGTCGTCGTCGACGGCTATTTCGCGCGCCATCGCGTCAAGCCCGGCATCACCGGCTGGGCGCAGATCCACGGCTGGCGCGGCGAGACCGATACGCCGGAAAAGATCCAGAAGCGCGTCGAATGCGACCTCTACTACATCGAGAACTGGTCGCTGCTGCTCGACCTCTACATTCTCGCGGCGACGCCGTTCGCACTGATCAAGGCCGAGAATGCGTACTAGGACGGCCGAGAGCCCAATCAGGCCGTCATTGCGAGGAGCGGAGCGACACGGCAATCCATCCACGCATCCGGACGAAGTCCCGCCGGATGGATTGCTTCGCTGTCAGACGAAGTCGCCAACAGGCGACTTCTGTCGCGCTCGCAACGGCGACGCTGGCAGATTTCGTCGAACGCTCGTCGTCGCCCTTGCGCTCCTGTCCACCGCAACTCCCCTGCGCGCCCAATCCCTGCCCGCGCTGAAGCTGACTCTCGAAGGCCGCGCCGAAAAGGTCTTCGACACGGCGACCGACAAATGCGCGCCCGTCGACATGCCCGACGTCAACCCGCGCGCCTATCGCGCCGCCGACGGCGCGATCGTCATGTTCGCGCTGCATTACGAGGCGCGCGCGCTGCGCGGGCCGGATTTCGCGCATCTCAAGATCGACTGCCGCGTCGCGCTGCATTCGACACAGGACCCCGACCCCGCGACCTACGACGGGCGCCGCTATCTGACCTCGACATGGACATCGGACGGCCGGCGCGTCGCGGCCCTCATCCACGACGAATATCACGCCGACCACCATCCCGGCCGCTGCCTGTTTCAGGGCGACCTGCCATGCTGGTGGAACACGGTCCTGTCGTTCCGTTCCGACGACGGCGGCGCGAATTTCCTCGCCTCGAAGCCGCTCGTCGTCGCCGCCGCGCCCTTTCGCCAGGACGTGGGCCAGGGCCGCCATCGCGGCTTCTTCAGCCCGTCGAACATGGTCGGCAAGGACGGCTACGTCTACGCCTTCGTCTCGACGACGGGCTGGGAAGGCCAGCATTTCGGCGCCTGCCTGATCCGCAACCGCGATCCGCTGGACTCGGCCGGCTGGCGCGGCTGGGACGGCCGGAATTTCGCGGTGCGCTGGCGCGATCCCTATGCGTCGAAAGCTTCCTACGACCAGGCGATCTGCCAGCCGCTCGAGCCCTTCGGCTTTCCCGTCGGCGCGGTGCTGCGCCATCGCGGCAGCGGAAACTGGATCGCGCTGTGGGAGGCGCCGCGCGTCGAGGGCAAGTTTCCGACGTCCGGCTTCTACTACGCGACCTCGCGCAACCTGACAGACTGGAGCCTGCCCGCCCTGCTCGCCGCCGCGCCCACCATGCACCAGCCCTGCGGCGCCGGCGACAGCAACCGGGACGGCGCGGTCCTCTCCTACCCGTCGCTGCTCGACGAGAGCGCGCAAGGCCGCAACTTCGACAATGCCGGCGACACGCCCTCGCTCTTCTACGCGCGCGTGAAGAACAACGGCTGCATCCCCGGCGCCGAACGTGTGCTGATGCGTCAGAAGGTCAGGATCACGGGCGCGCGCTGAAGGCGACATCGCTCGCCGATTGCGGCGCGGGCGCGCGCCTCGGCGCGGCGAGCCCCAGCCAGGCCAGAAGCCCAAGCCGCTCGAACATCACATGCGCGGCCATCGGCGCGGCGATGCCGACGAGCGTCGTCACGATGGCATAGAGAACGACATCGGCCGGCGCCCCGAACTTCTGCATCAATACGCGCGCCCCGCCTGCCGCGAAAAGGTGGAGGATATAGATCGTCATCGACATGCGCCCGATGGCTGCGGCGAGCCGACCGACACTTCCATGGAGCATGTTCGATACGAGCAGAGTCAGGGTGATGCCCGCAAGCGCGGCGGCAAGGCTCAACGGGTTGTCGAACGCGATGCCGCAATACAGGCCGAATGCAGTCAGCGCAGCAAAGACGATGCAGACGAGCGCAAGCCCGCGCGGCGATGCATTGCGTCCGAGCCAGTCGGCAAGCTTCGGCGCAACGAGAATCCCGAGCGCATAGAAGACGAAGTTGAACAGTATTTTCGCCGGCAAGAACGGCATGAAGGCGCTGGCCGCGAAACCGATTGCCGCGAGCGGCAGCAACGCAGACTTTCGACCGGCGAATGCGAGATAGGCGAGGTGGCAGACCATCAACGCATAGAGAAACCAGAACTGCGAAATCGGCGCCCACAGGATTCGCGCCAGATCGCCATAGGTCAGCGGAATATTGACCGCGCCCGACAGACGCACCAGCACTAGCCCCTGTGCGGTCGACCACAGGAAATAAGGCCAGACGATCGTATGCAGCTTATCGCGCAAGAAGGATTGCGGCCCCCTGCGCGCGCTGCGCTCGACGTTCAGTCCCGCAAGCAGGAAGAACAGCGGCATATGGAACAGGTACAGCGTGTAGTCGATCGCGTGAATAGCCGCGATGTCTGGCGCAATATGCGCGCCTGTCAGTCCGCGCATGGCGTGGCCGAATACGACCAGCGTTATGCCGATCCCTTTGGCGCGATCCTGCCACACCTGCCGTTGCGCGCTCATGTCTGCGCCTCCCGTGCGGAGCCTCGCAGCAATCGCCTAACAACGCGTTGTGAAGAAGAGTTGCGCCTTTGTTAACCACGCGCCGCTACCCTGCCGCACGGCTCGTCGCGGCCCGGAGCGGGACATGTCGCAAACGATTACGATACAGCCCGCGCGGCGGCTGGCGTTTTCCTATCGCAATTTTCTCAACGGCTTTCTCTGGCTGTTCATTTCGCTCGGCTCCTTCACCTTCATCGAGCCGGCGCCCTACGACATTCTCTCGCTGCTGATCGTGCCCGTCTGGTTCTTCGGCGGCTTCCGAATTCACCGCAGCGTGGTGCCGCTGGTCGCAGTCCTGTTCGTCTACAACGTCGGCGGTTTTATCTCGCTCATTCCGCACTTCAGCGAAGCCGAGCCGAAGGTCTGGATTTTCTACTCCGTCTATCTCGGCATCACCGGTATCTTCTTCGCGCTGTTCTTCGCCGAGGATACCCTCAAGCGCATCGACATCTGCCTCAAGGCTTATCTCATAAGCTGCCTTTTTGCCGCCGTTCTCGCAGTCATCGGCTATTTCGACATAGCCGATACGGCAAAGTGGTTCAGCCCCGAAGGCCGTGCGATGGGTCCGTTCAAGGACCCGAACGTGATGGGCTCCTACACGATCTTCGGTTACATCTATCTCCTGCAATTGCTTCTGCTCGGCAAGGCGAAGCGTCCGCTTCTTGCCTTGCTCGGCGCTGTTATTCTGCTGCTGTCGATCTTCCTCTCCTTTTCGCGCGGCTCCTGGGGCGCGACGGTCGTGGCGACCCTGCTGACGACCTTTTTCTGCTTCGTCACCGCGCAGGAGCGACGGCTCAAGAAGCGGATCGTCATACTCTTCCTCGCCGTGCTCGCAGTCGCCGCGCTCGCCCTGGTAGCGGCCCTGTCGATCGACCAGATCAGCGAAATGCTCTCGCAGCGCGCCAAGCTGCAACACGATTACGACAGCGGCGAAACCGGCCGCTTCGGCAACCAGATGCGCTCGATACCGATGCTGCTCGACCGGCCGAACGGTTTCGGACCCTATCGCTTCAACCTATGGTTTCAGCTCGAACCGCATAATTCCTACATAGGAGCATTTTCCGCCTACGGTTGGCTCGGCGGCTTCGCCTTCCTCACCCTCGTCGGCATGACGACCTTCGTCGGCTTCCGCCTGAGCCTGAAGCCATCCCCCTACATGCATCAGGCCCAAATCGTCTGGACTGCGCTATTCATGTTCTTTTTGCAGGCTTTCCAGATCGACATCGATCATTGGCGCTTCGTGTATCTGATGTTGGGTTCGCTCTGGGGCCTGGAAACGGCCCGTCGCAGGTGGATATCCACACGATAGGCTCTTGGCTTCTTCAAGGAAGCCGCTCTGGGATACTCGATGATCTCGAGCAACATTGTCGAGGGCGCGACCGGCGGGGCGGTTGTCCCTGTGACCTTGCCTGCGCCCTACAATACATTCACGCGCGTCGCCGGCTCGACCGATTACAGCGCGACGTCGGGCGGTCTCTATGCCGGCAAGCCCTTCGCCAATGTCATGATCGGCCTGAATTTCGCGATCTGACGAAACGGGGCGGCGGGCCGGTCCCGCCGCCCCTCTCTGGCCGCGCCCCGCGGTCCGTGCCACAATCCGGGCGTCCCACGCCAGACGCCAAGATCAGCGCCCATGCCCCACATCCTCGCCGCCCTTGCCGCCCTGATGGGCGCGGCGGGCGTCGCCTCGGCCGCGGCCGCCGCGCACGCCAGCGCCAATCCCCTGCTGGCCCCCATGTCGCAAATGCTGATGATCCATGCGGCCGCCGTCATCGGCGTGCTGGCGCTCGGACGCGCCGGCCCGAACGAATTCTGGTTCGCGCTCGCCGCCGGCCTGATGGTCCTCGGCGTCGCCCTGTTCGCGGGCGATCTCGCCGCCCGCGTCTGGCTCGGCGGCCGTCTTTTTCCCTACGCCGCGCCTCTCGGCGGCGGATTGACCATCCTGTCCTGGATCGCGGCGGCCGCCGCCTGCCTTCTTGCCGCCTTGCGCAGCCGGTATTAGGCGGCGAAGGCTGGGCCGTCCGGCATACCGCAGCGCAGCAAGCAAATATCATGGCCAAGCCGCGCCCGCACGTTGTATGCAAGCATGCCGCGTCACGCGGCTTGAGGAAAAAATGAATACGAAGTTGCTAGTGTCGGCCGCAGCCGGCGCGGTTGCGTTCGCGGCGACCGCCCTGGGCGCGCAGGAAGCGCCCGTTCGCCGCCCGCCCATCACCGTAACGGTCGCGCAGGCGAGCGTGTCCTCCCTGCCCTACGAGATCGAGACCATCGGCTCCGTGCAGGCCATCGCCTCGATCCAGATGCGCAGCCGCGTCGACGCGCAGGTCGAGTCCATCGCCGTCCCCGACGGCGCGACGGTCAAGCAGGGCGACGTGCTGGTGAAGCTCGACTCGCGCCAGGTGATCGCGCAGTTGAAGCAGGCGCAGGCGCAGCTTGCCCGCGACCAGGCGCAACTGGAGCAGAACCTGCGCGACGTCGCCCGCTATACCGAGCTGGTCGAGAAGAAGTCCACGCCGCAGATCAACCTCGACAACGCCAAGACCGCCACGCTCGCCACCAAGGCCCAGATCGCAGGCGACGAGGCGGCCATCGAGAACCTGAAGGTGCAGCTTTCCTACTACACGCTGACGGCGCCGGTTTCCGGCAAGGTCGGCACGTTCTCGCTGCGCTCGGGCAATATGGTGCGCGCCAACGACAATACGCCGACCGGCGTGCTGGTGACGATCAACCAGATTTCGCCGATCTATGTCGCCCTCTCCGTGCCGCAACGCTACCTCCCCGATCTGCGCGCGGCCCTGAAAAGCACGGGCGCCAGCGCCGCCGCCAAGCCGCAGGGCGCTGCAAACTGGATCGAGGGCAAGGTCGCGGTGCTCGACAATACGATCGACCCGGCGACCGGGATGCTGGTCGCGCGGGCGGAATTTCCCAACAAGGACGAGGCGCTCTGGCCGGGCCAGCTTTGCGACGTGAAGGTCGGCCTGCGCATCGACACCGGCCTGACGACCGTGCCGCGCGAGGCCGTGCAGGTCGGCCAGAAGGGCAATTACGTCTTTGTCGCGAATGGCGACAAGGTTGCGCTGCGCGCCATCAAGGCCGGCCGCGAACAGGGCGGCCGGACAGTCGTGCTGGAAGGTCTGAAGCCCGGCGAAACCGTGGTCGTCGAAGGCGCGAACCTGCTGCGCGACGGCGCGGACATCGCGGTGCGCGCGCCGCAGGCGAAACCCGACGCCAAGCCCGACGCAAAGGCGAGCGCTTCCTGATGTCCCTGCCGGAACTCTGCATCCGCCGACCGGTAATGACGACATTGCTGATGATGTCGTTCGTCATTTTCGGCCTGTTCGGCTATCGCCAGCTTCCGGTGGCGGCGCTGCCGCGCGTCGACTTTCCGACGATCGCCGTGACCGTCGCCTTCCCCGGCGCGAGCCCGGATACGATGGCGGCCTCCGTCGCCGCCCCGCTCGAACGCCAGTTCGCCACCATCCCCTCGATCACGACGATGACGTCGCAGTCGGGCCGCGGCACGACCTCGATCGTCCTGCAGTTCGACCTCGACCGCAACATCGACGGCGCCGCGCTCGACGTGCAGTCGGCGATATCGGCGTCCCTGCGCAAACTGCCGCCGAACCTGCCGGCGCCGCCGACCTTCAGGAAGGTCAATCCCGCCGACATCGCGGTCATGTTCATCGCGCTGAAGTCGAACGAACTGCCGCTCTACGTCACCAACGACTACGCCGAGCAGAATTTCGCGCAGCAGATTTCGCAGATTCCCGGCGTCGCGCAGGTCCAGATTTTCGGCCAGCAGAAATTCGCGGTGCGTGTGCAGGTCGATCCGGAAAAGGCCGGCGCGCGCAACCTGACGCTCGACGAGATCGCCAAGCAGGTCGCCGCCGCCAATTCCAACACGCCCGTCGGCGTGCAGCTCGGCCGTCGCCAGAACGTCACCATCGAGGCGACCGGCCAGCTCGAGAAGGCCGAATATTACAAGCCGCTGGTGGTCGCCTGGCGCAACGGCGCGCCGGTGCGGCTGGACGAGATCGCGACGGTCCGGAACAGCGTCGACAACGATCAGGTCGCCGCCTGGTTCGGCGACGAGCGCGCCCTCATCCTCGCCGTCTACCGCCAGTCCGACGCCAATACCGTCGATGTCGTCGATCAGGTGCGCGCCCGCCTGCCGACGTACCAGTCGCAACTGCCCGCCTCGATCTCGGTGTCGGTCATCAACGATCGCTCGAAGTCGATCCGCGAATCCGTGCACGACGTGCAGGAGACGCTGCTGATCGCGATCGTCCTCGTCGTGCTCGTGATCTTCCTGTTCCTGAAGACGCTGTCGGCCACGATCATTCCGACGCTCGCGCTGCCGGTTTCGATCGTCGGCACCTTCGCCTTCATGTATATGTTCGGCTATTCGATCGACAATATTTCGCTGCTGGCGATCACGCTCGCCGTCGGCTTCGTCGTCGACGACGCCATCGTCATGCTCGAGAACATCGTGCGCCACGTCGAGGAGGGCATGAAGCCCTTCGAGGCGGCCCTGAAGGGCGCGCGCGAGATCGGCTTCACGATTCTCTCCATCACCTTCTCGCTGGTCGCCGTCTTCATCCCCGTTCTGTTCATGGGCGGCGTTGTCGGCCGCGTGTTTCGCGAATTCGCCGTGACGATCTCGGTGGCGATTCTGGTGTCGGGCTTCGTGTCGCTGACGCTGACGCCCATGCTCTGCGCGCGCATCCTCAAGCCGATCGACCATCACGCCAAGCCCGGTCTTTTCGCGCGTTCGGTCGACCGCGTGCTCGACGGCGTGCTCGATTTTTACCGCATCACGCTCGACTGGGTGCTGAAAGCCAAATTCGCCATGCTGCTGGTGACATTCGCGACCTTCGCGATCAGCGGCTGGATGTACACGACGATTCCGAAGGGGTTCTTCCCGATCGAGGACACGGGTTTCATCGTCGGCTCGACGGAGGCCGCGCCGGATATCTCGATCGACGCGATGTCGGAGCTGCAGCTCAAGATGATCAACATCGTGCGCTCGGATCCGGCCGTGGACTATGTCAGCTCGGCGATCGGCTTCGGTTCGATCCTCAACCAGGGCCGCATCTTCGTCGCGCTGAAGCCCAAGAAGGAGCGCGGCGACCAGATGGCGATCATTGGCCGCCTGCGTCGCGCGGCGATCGCCCTGCCCGGCATCACCGTCTCCTTCGTGCCGGTGCAGAACTTCAACCTGAACGCCGGCCGCATCACGCGCTCGAACTATCAGTACACGCTGCAATCCTCCGACCTCGAGGCGCTCTACGCGAATTCCGACCGGATGATGGCGCGCATGACCGACCTGCCCGGCCTGCGCGACGTGACGACCGACCTGCAGATCCGCAATCCGCAGTCCTTTGTCGACATCGACCGCGAGAAGGCCGCCGCTTACGGCATCAGCACCGACCAGATCCGGCTGGCGCTCTACAACGCCTTCGGCGCCTATCAGGCCTCGACCATCTATACGCAGGCGACCGATTATCAGGTGATCGTCGAGGCCGGCCGCGAGTTCCAAGGTGATCCGAACCAGCTCGGGCGCCTCTATATTCGCCCGGCCAATGCGGCCGCCGGCGTCGGCGGGCAGCCGCCCGGTGCGGCGGCGCCGACGCAGGCGGCGCTGATCCCGCTCGACCAGATCGCCACGATCCGCCGCAGCGTCGGCCCGCTGACCATCAACCGGCAGGCGCAGCAGCCTGCCGTGACGCTCTCGTTCAACCTCGCGCCGGACGTCTCCATCGGCCAGGCGGTCGAGGCGATCCAGAAGCTCGAACGCGAGATCGGCATGCCACCGCATGTCGCGACCAGCTTCTCCGGCACGGCGCAGATGTTCCAAGAGTCGCTGAAGGGCCAGGGCGCGCTGCTTCTGGCGGCGGTTCTGACCATCTACATCCTGCTCGGCGTGCTCTACGAGAGCTACATCCACCCGATCACGATCCTCTCGGGCCTGCCGTCCGCCGGTCTTGGCGCGCTCATTTTCCTGCGCTGGTTCAACATGGACCTGTCGGTGGTCGCGATCATCGGCATCCTGCTGCTGATCGGCATCGTGAAGAAGAACGCCATCATGATGATCGACTTCGCGCTGGTGCGACGTCGCGAGGGCGTGGACGCCGAAACGGCGATCCGCGAGGCGGCCCTGATCCGCTTCCGCCCGATCATCATGACGACGCTGGCCGCCGCGCTCGGCGCCCTTCCGATCGCGCTCGGCGCGGGCGCGGGCGCCGAATTGCGCCAGCCGCTCGGCATTTCCATCGTCGGCGGCCTGGCGGTGTCGCAGGTGCTGACACTCTACATCACGCCGGTGGTCTACTATTACATGGACTTCATCGACCAATGGCTGTCGCGCGGCCGCAAGGCGCCCGTTCCGGTCGAGGCGGCCCCTGCTCCGGCCGAGGCGGCGGAATAATTCCGGTGGCGGCGAACCTTCCGCGGGGCGCCAATCTGTTGGCGAACCGCGCCTCTCTCCTATAGAACGGGCGGCGGCGACCGCAGGGCGAAACGCGGCCTGCGGCGGGAGAGGTCTGGTCTTAGAGAGGACGAGGATGCAGAAGGTCTACAAGGACGCCACGAGCGCGCTCGCCGGCCTGGTGAAGGACGGCATGACCATCATGTGCGGCGGGTTCGGCCTGTGCGGCATTCCCGAAGCGCTGATCGAGGCGCTGAAGGAAAGCGGCGCGAAGAATCTGACCGCCGTCTCCAACAATGCGGGCGTCGATGGCGTTGGCCTCGGCCGGCTGCTCGAAACCAAGCAGATCGCCAAGATGATCTCGTCCTACGTCGGCGAGAACAAGCTGTTCGCCCAACAATACCTGTCCGGCGAACTGCAGCTCGAATTCAACCCGCAGGGCACGCTCGCCGAGCGCATCCGCGCCGGCGGCGCGGGCATCCCGGCCTTCTTCACCAAGACCGGCGTCGGCACGCTGATCGCGGAAGGCAAGGAAGTGCGCAATTTCGACGGCGAGGATTACGTGATGGAGCGCGGCATCGTCGCCGACATCGCCCTCGTCCACGCCTGGAAGGGCGATACCGAAGGCAACCTGATCTACCGGAAGACCGCGCGGAACTTCAATCCGATGATGGCCACCGCCGGCAAGGTGACGATCGCCGAGGTCGAGCATCTCGTCGAGCCCGGCCAGCTCGATCCCGACGCCATCGTCACGCCCGGCGTCTTCGTCCAGCGCATCATCCATGTGCCCAACGCGACCAAGCACATCGAGCAGCGCACCACCCGCAAGCGCCAAGCGGCCTGACCGATCGCCCACGACTGTCATACCCGCGCAAGCGGGTATCCAGAGCCATAGCCCCGGGACATTCGCGGGCGGCTGGATTCCCGCTTTCGCGGGAATGACATGCGAGCCAGACAGACAACCCCGTGGAGAACAGAACCATGGCATGGACCAGAGACCAGATGGCCGCCCGCGCCGCCCAGGAATTGCGCGACGGTTTCTACGTCAATCTCGGCATCGGCATTCCGACGCTCGTTTCCAACTACATCCCGGCCGGCATGAAGGTGTCGCTGCAGAGCGAGAACGGCATGCTCGGCATGGGTCCCTTCCCCTATGAGGGGGAGGAGGACGCCGACCTCATCAACGCCGGCAAGCAGACGATCACCGAACTGCCGACCACCAGCTATTTTTCATCCGCCGACTCGTTCGCCATGATCCGCGGCGGCCATATCGACCTGTCGATCCTCGGCGCCATGCAGGTCGCCGAAAACGGCGACCTCGCCAACTGGATGATCCCCGGCAAGATGGTGAAGGGCATGGGCGGCGCCATGGACCTCGTGGCCGGCGTCAAGAAGGTCGTCGTGGTCATGGACCATGTCGCCAAGGCCAAGGACGGCACGATCGAGAAGAAGCTGCTGCATCGCTGCAACCTGCCGCTCACCGGCGCGCATGTGGTCGACATGGTCATCACCGACCTCGGCGTCTTCACCATCGACAAGCACGGCTCGGGCGGCATGAAGCTGATCGAGCTTGCCCCCGGGGTGACGCTGGACGACATCAAGGCGAACACCGAGGCCGCCTTCCAGGTGGCTCTCGCCAAGGCCGCCTGACGCGGCGCGCAAGCGCGGCGATTTCAGTGGCCCGCTCGGCCGGGCCACGATTTCGCCGCGCTTTTCGTCGAAGGCTTGCCCGCTCAAGCCACCAAACGACGGTTCCCCATGTTCGGACTGCGATCCCGCGCCGCAAGACCCGCGGACGAGGCCTCCTCGTCGGACAGCCGCGCGGCTTTGCGCGCGCGCCTGTGGCCGCAGGACCGGTTCGGACGCGGCCTGCGCCTCGTCGGCCTCGGCGCCGTGGCGCTCGGCCTCGGCGCGGCGATTGCGCCCTGGACCGTGTCCCGCCACGCGCTGCGCGAGGAAATCGCCGCGCAATTGCGTTCGTCCCTCGGACTGTACGTGTTCATCGAAGGTCCTTCCACCTTCGCGCTGCTGCCAAGCCCGCATGTGAAGCTCGGCCGCGTCAACTTCGTAGAGCCGCAGGCGGCCCTTGTCCTCAAGACCGAGAACCTGACCGGCCAGTTGCGCTGGCTTCCGCTGCTCGCCGGCCGCCTCGAGCTGCAGCGCGCGGAACTCCTGCGCCCGCAGCTCACCATCGACATAGACGGCAAGCCGATGACGAAAGCGGGCGCGGTCGTGCGCGCCGCCGACGCCAAGCCCGCGACGCCGGAAGCGGTGAAGGCCGACCGCGCCCGTCTCGGCGTCGTTTCCTTTATCGACGGCGCGGCGACCCTGCGCCGCGGCGGGGTCGAGGTCGAAACGCTCGACCATATCGACGCGACGCTGGACTGGCCGACCGTCTCGTCGGCCGCATCCCTCGACGGCGCCGCGACCTGGCGCGGCCAGCGCGGCGTGGTCGCGCTCTGGATCGCGCGCCCCTCGGAGGCGCTGCGCGGCGAGGCCAGCCGGCTCACCTTCCAGTTGAAGGCGCCGGCGCTTGCCCTCTCCGCCAACGGCGACGCCATGGCGGGCGCGCGCCCGCATTTCGAGGGCCGCGTCGTCGCTTCCACGGACTCCCTGCGCGAGGTCGTGCAGACCCTGCGCGGCGCGATTCCCCTGCCGTTCGCGCTCGGACCAGCTTCGCTCGACGCCAGGGCCGACGCCGGCCCCAAGGGCGTCGATCTCGCGGCCGTACAGCTAAAGCTCGACAATTCGTCCTACGAAGGCTCGCTGTCCTGGCGCCTCGACGACCAGCGCCCGCAATTGTCGGGTACGCTGGCGACCAGCGCGCTCGATCTGCGCGATCTCCTGCGCAACCTGCCGCCGCTCGTCGGCGGCGACGGCCATTTCAACCGCGAGCAGATCGGCTGGCGCGAGCAGAGCGCGCTCGACATCGACCTGCGACTCTCGGCCGCGCGCGCCTCGTACGATCGTTTGCAGGCGCGCGACGTCGCCGGCGCCCTGCTCCTGCGCGCGGGCCGGCTCGAAGCCTCGCTCGCCGACGCCTCGCTCTACAAGGGCGCGCTCAAGGCGCGACTCGTGATGGCGCCGGCCGAGGGCGGCGTGGAAATGAAGTCGGTGATCGAAGCGCGCGGCGTCGACATCGGCGCTTTGGGCTGGGACCGCTTCGGCGCGACGAAGATCGCCGGCGCCGCCAACGTCAACCTGACCATCGAGGGCGCCGGCGCCAGCGCCGACCAGATCGCCCGCAGCCTCAAGGGGCGCGGCGACATCGATTTCGAGAAGGGCGAGATCGTCGGTCTCGATGTTTCGCGCGTGCTGCGGCGGATAGAGAAACGTCCGCTCGCCAGCGGGCTCGACATCAACAGCGGCCGCACGCCGTTCAATTCCGCGCGCATGTCGGCCGACATCGCCGGCGGCGTGGCGACTGTCAGCGATGCGCTTGTTCAGGGAGACGGCTTCGCCATGACCTTCACCGGCGGCAGCCAGATCGCCGACCGGCAGGTGGCGCTGCACGCGACCGTCGCGTCCACCGACGCCAAGGGCGACGCGCGTGCCGACGCGCCGGCTTTCGCTTTCGACGTCCAGGGCCAGTGGGACAACGCAACCATCGTTCCCGACGCGCCCTCCTTCATCCGCCGCTCCGGCGCCGCGCGTCCGCTGCTGGCGCCGCGCGCGGCCGAATAGCGTTCACGCTTCGCGCTTGCGTCCGGCGACCGCCGAGACGAGCAACGCCAGCCCGACCGCCGCGAGCAACAGGCTCGACATGGCGTTGATCTCCGGCGTGACGCCGAGCCGCACCTGGCTGTAGATGCGCATCGGCAGCGTCGTCGAGCCCGGCCCCGACGTGAAGCTCGCGATCACCAGGTCGTCCAGCGACAGGATGAAGGCGAGCATGTAGGCGCTGACCAGCGCCGGGGTCAGTTGCGGCAGCACGACGCGCAGGAACGTCATGGTCGGGCCCGCGCCGAGATCCATCGCCGCTTCTTCGAGAGACTTGTCCATGCCCGCCAGGCGCGCGCGAATAACGACGGCCGCGAAGCACATGGAAAAGGTCGCGTGGCCCGCGACGATCGTCCAGAAGCCGCGATCGACGCCGAGCGCGACGAAGATCAGCAGCAACGACAGGCCGAGGATCACCTCCGGCATGACGAGCGGCGCGTAGATCGACCCGACGAAGACGCTGCGCGTGCGAAAGGCGCCGAAGCGCTCGAGCGCGAAGGCTGCAAGCGTTCCGTTGATCGTGGCGATCAGCGCGGACAGCGCCGCGACCTGCAGGCTGACTTTCGCCGATGCGATCAATTGCGCGTTGGAGAACAGCGACGCGTACCATCGCGTGGAAAACCCGGCCCAGACGGTGACGAGCTTCGAGGCGTTGAACGAGTAGACGACCAGCAGCACGATCGGCGCGTAGAGAAACGCGAAGCCGAACGCGAGGGTCGCGAGGCGCGACAGGCGGGCGGCGTTGGTCATGGCGGGGACCCGGCTGCGCCTGTCATTCCCGCGAAAGCGGGAACCCAGAGCCGCACGGGCGACGTCTGCCTTTCCGGTCGCCCGCCATGCGGGCGTCGGGAATGACAGTCAGGGGTGGAGCGTCGACTCACGCCGCCTCCCCTTTCGTCTGCCGACGCTCGAACCACACGATGGGGCCGACGAGCAGCACGAGCAGCACGATCGCGCCGGCGGACGCCGCCGGCCAGTCGCGGTTCTCGAAGAAATCGTTCCACATGGTCCGGCCGATCATGATCGTGTCGGAACCGCCAAGCAGGTCGGGAATGACGAATTCGCCGACCGCCGGGATGAACATGAGCAAGGCGCCGGCAAGCACGCCGGGCGCAGACAGCGGCAAGGTCACCCTGAAGAATGTCGCCAGCGCGCCGGCGCCCAGATCGGCCGCCGCCTCGCGCAGGGTCGCGTCCTGCTTCTCCAGCGAATTGTAGATCGGCAGCACGACGAAGGGCAGATAGGAATAGACGATGCCGATCACCACCGCCGTGTTGGTGGCGAAGATCGCCAGCGGCTTGTCCGTCAGGCCGAGCGCCATCAGCGCATGGTTGAGGAAGCCTTCGTCCTTGAGGATGGCGATCCAGGCGTAGACGCGAATGAGAAAGCTCGTCCAGAACGGCGCAACCGCGAGCGCGATGAGCAGCGCACGGCGTTTGGGCTCGGAGCGCGCAATAGCCAAAGCCAGGGGATAGGCGATGAGCAAGGCGATGAGGGTCGAAACGCCGGCGATGGCGAGCGACGACAGATAGGATTCAAGATAGAGCGGGTCCTCGAACAGGCCGCTGTAGGACGCAAGGGCGAACGTCCTGGCGCGTTCGATCCACACGACGGGTCCGTCCGCAAGATTGAAGACGGGCTCGTAGGGCGGCTGCGCGATAGCCGATTTCGACAGCGATATCTTCAGAACCAGGGCGAGCGGCGCAAGAAAGAACAGCGCGAGCCAACCATAGGGAACCGCGAGCGCCCAGAAGCGGCCGCCAGACAGCGCGCGCCTAGGCATCGAGAACTACGCAGGCGGCGCCGTCGAAGGCGACGATGACATTCTCTCCGGGCTGCGGCGCAGGCAGGGAAGCGGGCGTCGCCACGCGCGCCAGAGCGCCGGAGTTCAGGCGCACGCGAAAGACGCGATGGTCGCCGCGATAGGCGACGTCATGCACCACGCCGGCAAGACGGTTCGCGCCCTGCTCGCCCGCCGCGAAACGCAATCGTTCGGGACGGACGGCGACCGCAACCGCCGCGCGCTCTGCGAAACCTTCGGACGCCACGGTCTCGATCGCTCCTTCGTGCGTGTCGAGGCGGAGCGCGTCGCCGATGCGCGTCGCCTTGCCTTCGAAAATATTGATCTCGCCGATGAACTCGGCGACGTAGCGCGAACGCGGGCGCTCGTAGATCTCGGCGGGCGCGCCGATCTGCTCGATCTTGCCCGCGCGCATGACGGCGATACGGTCGGCCATGGACATGGCCTCGTCCTGATCGTGCGTCACCACGACAAAGGCCGCGCCGAGCCGCTTCTGGATGTCCATCAGCTCGAACTGCGTCTCCTCGCGCAATTTGCGGTCGAGCGCGCCCAAGGGTTCGTCGAGCAGCAGCAGCTTGGTGCCGCGCGCCAGCGCGCGCGCGAGCGCCGTGCGCTGCTTCTGCCCGCCCGACAATTGATGCGGCTTGCGCTTCTCCAGCCCCTGCAATTGCGCGAGTCGCGTCATTTCCGCCACGCGCGTGGCGACGGCGGCGCGCGCCATGCCGGCCGCCTTCAGGCCGAAGGCGATATTGTCGGCGACGCTCATATGCGGAAAGAGCGCGTAGGACTGGAACATCATGTTGACGGGCCGGCGATGCGGCGGAACGTCGGTGGCGTCGGCGCCGTCGATCAGCACGCGCCCCTCGTCGGGCCGCTCGAAGCCCGCGGCCATGCGCATCAGCGTGGTCTTGCCGCAGCCCGACGGCCCCAGCAGCGCGAAGAATTCGCCGGGCGCGATCTCGACCGACACGCCATCGACGGCGACCGTCGCGCCAAATCGCTTCGAGACCTGCTCGAACCTGAGGATCGGCGTTTGCTGCAATCAGTCGCCCTCGCGCATCGCCTCGTGCAGGCGCGCTTCCAGCACCTGCGGCTTGAGCAGCACGAGCGCGCCGCGCGTCTTCTCGATCAGGCCCTCGTGCGCCATGGTCGAGAGTTCGCGCGTCACCTGTTCGCGCCGGCAGCCGATGCGGGCGGCGACCACGTGATGGAACGGCGGCGGCGTCACCACGCGCTCGCCGGGATGGCCCGGCCGGGCGTGCGACGAGCGCAGCAGCTCCGAGTAGAGACGGTGGCGCAGATCGAAGATCGCCATTTCCGCGAGGCGCGTGTTCACGTCGCGCACGCGATGCGTCAGCAGGCGCATGACCTTGTCGCAGGCGTGCTGGTTGCTGAACAGGATTTCGCGGAACACGCCCGACGTCATGATCGCCACTTCCGCCTTGGTCAGCGCGGTGACATTGGCCGAACGCTCGATGCCGTCGATCGCCGACATTTCGCCGAAGAATTCGCCAGCCTTGATGTCGGCGAGAATGACCTCCTTGCCCGCCGCCGTGCGCAGCAGGACGCGCACGTCGCCCGACAGCAGGAAATAGACGTCGGTGGACTTGTCCTCGAAGTCGACGATGGTCTCGCCATCGTCGCACTTCTTCCAGATGACGCGGCGATCGAACTTGTCGAAGTCGAAACCGGCGACATCCTTGAAGAAGGGATGTCGAGCAAGACTTTGCATGGCCGTTCCAGGCTGGCGCCGCCCCCGCGGCCACGAGCGCAAATGTAGCAGACGCGCGCCCGCCGTCCATCCGAAGTCGGATATATCCGACTTCATGTCGAGAGCGTTGCGAAGTCGGATATATCCGGCTTCGTGCCGGGAGCCTTGCGAAGCCGGCGTTTACGAGCTCGCGCGGCGCGCGGCCTCCACCGTATTGGCCATCAGCAGCGGCACGGTCATCTGCCCCACGCCGCCCGGCACCGGCGTGATGGCGGCGGCGCGCTCCAGCGCCTCCTCGTAGGCGACATCGCCGGTCAGCCGATACTTGCCGTCCGCGGTCGGCACGCGGTTGATGCCGACGTCGATGACGACGGCGCCCTCCTTGATCCAGTCGCCGCGCACCATCTCCGGCTGGCCGACCGCGGCGACGACGATGTCGGCGCGGCGAACGACCCCGGGCAGGTCGCGGGTGCGCGAATGCGCCATCGTCACCGTGGCGTTGGCGGCGAGCAGCAATTGCGCCATCGGCTTGCCCATGAGGTTCGAACGGCCGATGACGATGGCTTCCGCGCCCTCGACCTTGCGGCCAAGCGCCGCGCAGGTGCGCTCGATCAGCCCCATCGAGCCGAAAGGCGTGCACGGCACGAGCGCGCGGTCGATCGCGCCGGTCGAGAGCAGCCCGGCGTTGACGGGATGGATGCCGTCCACGTCCTTGCGCGGATCGACGCGCTCCAGCGCGTCGGCCGTGTCGAGCCCCTTGGGAAGCGGCAATTGCACGAGAATGCCGTGGATCTTCGGGTCTGCGTTCAGCTTGCCGATCAGCGCGTTCAACTCGGCCTGGGAAACGTTCGCCGGCAGGTTGTGCTGCACGGAATGGAAGCCGAGGGTTTCGGCCATGCGGCTCTTGGAGCGCACATAGACGCCGCTCGCCGGATCGTCGCCGACGAGCACGACGGCGAGGCCAGGAACGACGCCGCGCGAAATGAGCGCCTGCGTCCTGGCGCGCGTCTCCTCGACGACGCCGGCCGCGGCGATCTTGCCGTCGATGATGAGGGCTTTCTTGCCGGAAGGTCTGAGGAAATCGGTCATGGCGCGCTCGTGTGGCGGGGATTTGCGCGTCCTTCTGTCAGACGCGCGCGGCGGCGCCAAGCGCGCGTGTGCGCTATGCCTGATTTTCCAAAGAAAAGCGCGCGGAATGCCGCGCGGTCGCGCCGGGCGCAAGCAGCCGCATCGAGGGCTTGTCGGAGAGTTCGCCCGCAAAGCCGACGGGATCGCCGTGGCCGGTCCACGCCTCGATGCACAGGAACGGCGCCGGCGGGCGCGCCCAGAGCGCGAGATGCGGAAAGTCATCGAGATCGACGCGCAGCCGCGCGCCCGCGCCATTGTCGAAGACCGCGCCGCGGCTGGCGAGATCGAGGAAGCACAGGGCCTCCTGCGCGAGCAGTTCGGGCGTCAGCGCAAGGCGCCGGCCGTCGAGCGGAATGGCCCGGCGCGCGGGCGAGAACAGCCCGCCCGGCGCGATGACGGGAACCTCCGCGCGTTCGGCCTCGTCGAAGACGAACGCGTGCGGCCGCTCGGACCCGCCGAGCGGCCAGCGAAAGCCGGGATGCAGGCCGAGCGCATAGGGCATGGGCTCGGGCCCGGGATTGGTCGCCTCCAGCGTCCAGACGAGCGATTCGTGGTCGAGGCGGTAGACGGCGTCCAGCCGGAAATCGAAAGGATAGAGCGCGCGCGTCTCCCCGTCGGCCTCCAGCCGGAGCCGGGCAAAGTCGCCGCCCTGCTCGACGACGGAGAAATTCTTGCGCGCGGCGAACCCGTGCAGTCCGAGCGGATAGGTTCTGCCGCGATGGCGCGCCTCGCCGTTGCGGGTCCAGCCGACGACCGGAAAGAGGAGCGGCGCCGTCTGCGCCCAGATGGCGGGATCGGGCGCCCAAAGAAGATCGAGGTCGCCGACCGACCAGGCGAGCGGCTCGGCGCCGCGTAGCGCCAGCCGCAGGCGCGCATCGCCGCAGGCAAGCTCCAGATCGTCCGGCGCGAAGTCGCTCAGCGCCGGCCCGTGACGTTGGCGGAGAGGCGATCCCGGTTCGCCTGCACCTTGCGCCGATAATTGCGCACCACCTTGTCGGGACTGCCGCCGACCGCCAGATGTAGGCCGGTCTCGACCGCCGCGACCGCCTTTTCCGACACCATGCGACGCGTTTCGCGCGCGGCCACGGCCGGGCCGCCGAGCGCAAGCCGCGCCATTCTCAGCGCAATCACCTGCTGCGCCTCGAGCGCGAGCATCGTCATGTCCATGCTGAGCTTGAATAACGATCCGTACGTCATCTGTGCGGAGCCTCGGTCGATCGGATGCATACATATAACACGAACGTGGGCGTGTTGGTCTCGCGTTCCCGTCGAATAAGTCGAATGCGGGACAGCATATCGTTGACCATAAGGACGCAAACGACAGTGGACGGCGGCAACTATGTCATTGACTCTTGACGGTATCCGCAAACGCGATTCTAATCTGATGATTCGCCCCGCCTGGCGGACGGCGATACGAACGGTCGACCTCGGATGTACAGGTCGGCCGTTTCCGTTTTCAGCGGCCAACGCACCGCGCGGGCGCTGATTTGTGCGGAAGCGGATCTACCCGGAAGCGGAATGGTCGGAGTGGCGGGATTCGAACCCACGACCCCTTGTCCCCCAGACAAGTGCGCTAACCGGGCTGCGCTACACTCCGACTGCGCGCCTTATAGCGAGGCCGCCCGCACCGCGCAACGCGCAAACCGCGATTGTCAGCTCAATCGCGCCGCCCGCAGGATGCGCGCGCATTCCGCCAGCTCCCGCGCCAAATCCGCGAGTTGCGCCGTCGACGCCCCGCCGCCTGCGATGATCTCAGCCGGCGCGGAGCCCCCAGAATCCGCGCTTTCCGCCGCCTCGTCCTCGTCGTCGCCGAGCGCGAGCGCCTGCTGCGACGGGGTCAGCGCGACGCCGCCGCGCACGGCCGCGACGACGGCGCGCGTGCCGTTTTCCTTGAACAGCCGCTGCACGCCCTTGATCGTGTAGCCCTCGCCGTAGAGTAGCGTCTTGATGGCGCGCACGAGTTCTACGTCGTCGGGACGGTAGTAACGTCGGCCGCCGGTGCGCTTCATGGGCTTGATTTGGGCGAATCTCGTCTCCCAGAAGCGCAGGACATGTTGCGGCAGGCCGAGATCGTCGGCCACCTCGCTGATGGTGCGGAATGCGTCGGGACTTTTTTCCATGCGCGTTCTCGCGGCAAGCGAATCGACGCGCCTATTCTAGGTCCATATGCGCGGCGGTTCAGTCCTCGTCGTCCGGGTCGACTGCATTCCCGTTGACGCGCGCCTTGAGCACATGCGACGCCTTGAAGACGATCACGCGACGGGGCGAGATCGACGCCTCCACGCCTGTCTTGGGATTGCGGCCGAGACGCTCGCCCTTGGCGCGCACCAGGAACGACCCGAAGGACGACAGCTTCACCGTCTCGCCGCCCGCGATCACATCGGAAATCTCGCCCAGCACCGTCTCGACCATGGCGGCCGATTCGGCGCGCGAAAGGCCGACCGCGCGATAGACCGCGTCGGCAAGATCGGCGCGCGTGAGCGTGCGTTGCCCGTTATTCGTCTTTTCGTGGGAATTCCCGTCCGAAACCATGGCTCAGCTCAATGAAATAAAGACGAAAAAACACACTGCAGACGTGGTCCGCAGCGCGCCCCCATAAAAACTGGCCGCCAGTCTGCGTCAGCCCCAGCCTGACGAAACGCAAACATGTTAAGCGCTCGCGTCTTGAAAACGCAAGCGAAATCCAGTGATTGAAGCGTGCGCCAACCGGTCGCTCACCACCTGATGATGGCGGCGCCCCAGGTGAAGCCGCCGCCCACCGCCTCGATCATCACGACGTGGCCCGGCTTGATGCGTCCGTCGCGCACCGCGACATCGAGCGCGAGCGGGATGGAGGCGGCGGAGGTATTGCCGTGCAGGGCCACCGTCTTCACCACCTTCTCCGGCGCAATGCCCAGCTTTTCGGCGGATGCGTCGATGATGCGGGCGTTGGCCTGGTGCGGCACGAACCAGTCGAGCGTGTTCGCGTCGATCCCGGCTTCGGCGAACGAGTCGAGCATGACGTCGGCGACCTGGCCGACGGCATGTCGGAACACGTCCTTGCCGAGCATCCGCAGATGGCCGACCGTTCCGGTGGTCGAAGGCCCGCCGTCGACGTAGAGCTTCTCGCGATGCCGGCCGTCGGAGCGCAGATGGGTGGAGAGCACGCCGCGCCCGTCGGCGCGTTCGGGCTGCGCTTCCATCACGATCGCGCCTGCGCCGTCGCCGAACAGGACGCAGGTCGTACGGTCCTCCCAGTCCAGCAGGCGCGAAAAGGTTTCGGCGCCGATCACCAGAGCCCGCTTGTGCGAGCCGGAGCGCAGGAACTTGTCGGCCGTGGCGACGGCGAAGACGAAGCCCGAGCACACGGCCTGAAGGTCGAAAGCCACGCCCCTGGTAATGCCGAGCGCAGCCTGGATCTGGGTCGCCGTCGAGGGAAACGTGTAATCCGGCGTCGAGGTCGCGCAGATGATGAGGTCGATGCTGGAGGCTTCCACCCCGGCGTTCGCCAGCGCGGCCTTGGCGGCCTCGGTCCCGAGCATGGAGGTCGTCTCGCCCTCGGCGGCGATGTGCCGCTCGCGGATGCCCGAGCGCTGCACGATCCAGTCCGAGGTCGTGTCGACCATCTTTTCGAGATCGGCGTTGGTCAGCGTCCTGGCGGGCAGATAGGCGCCAACGCCCAGAACTACCGAGCGCAGATGCGTCTTGTCGTCTTTGTTCGCGCCATCGGCCATGGGGGTCGTCGCTATCCTCGTGTGGGGTCGTCCTCGAGCGGCGGCGCGGCGGCGGCCGCTTCCGCTTCGTTCGAGAGCATGATGGTCTCGCGTATCTTGTCGAGCAGCTTGTGGCGGGCCATGTCGTAGCCCACTTCGATCGCGCCCGCGAAGCCGACCGAATCCATGCCGCCGTGGCTCTTGATGATCACCCCGTCGAGGCCGAGAAACAGGCCGCCGTTGACGCGGCGCGGGTCGATCTTCTGCTTCAGCGCCTGAAACGCGCCGCGCGCCATCAGCGCGCCGAGCCTGGACATGAGCGAGGAGCGGAAGGCGTCGCGCATGTATTGCGCGATCTGCTTCGCCGTGCCCTCGGCCGTCTTGAGCGCGATATTTCCCGTGAAGCCCTCGGTCACCACCACGTCCACCGTGCCCTTGCCGAGGTCGTCGCCCTCGACGAAGCCGCGATAGTCGATGGTCGGGATATTGGCTTCGCGCAGGCGGCGCGAGGCGGCCTTCACCTCCTCCAGCCCCTTGATCTCCTCCGTGCCGACATTGAGCAGGCCGACCGTCGGACGGTCGATATCGAAGAAGATGCGCGCCATGGCCGAACCCATGATCGCAAGATCGAAAAGGTGCTCGGCGTCCGCGCCGATGGTCGCGCCGACATCGAGCACGATGGATTCGCCGCGCAGCGTCGGCCAGATCGCGGCGAGCGCCGGGCGCTCGATTCCCGGCAGCATGTGAAGGCAGATCTTCGACAGGGCCATCAGGGCGCCGGTATTGCCAGCCGAGACCGCCGCCTGCGCCTCGCCCTTCTTCACCGCGTCGATGGCGAGCCACATCGAAGAGCCGCGCCGTCCGGCGCGCACGGCCTGGCTCGGCTTGTCGTCGCTTTTCACGACGACCTCCGTGTGGCGGATTTCCGAGACGGCGGCGAGCCGGGGATGTTGCTCGACCAGCGGACGAATGAGCTTCTCGTCGCCGAAGAACAGGTAGCTCGTGTCGGGGCGCCGGTCGCGCGCAATGGCCGCCCCGGGCACGACCACGGAGGGACCGAAGTCGCCGCCCATGGCGTCGAGCGCGATCCGCACGCCGTTCGTCATCTGCACTGGGGCTCCGTCAAACGCCCGGCTTGGTCTGCGGGCGGCGGACCATAGCCTCTGGGGCGGCTATGGCAACCGGTTTTTGCCCGCTTCGACGCAATGATGAGCCGTGAAGCAAGGCTCAAGGATCAGTCTTGCGCGCCGCCAATCGCGCGAAGGGCGAAATGGTCGCGCTTTCCGCCTGCGGTTCCTGGAAGGCGACGCCCGGCTTGCGCGGATAGGGGTCGATACCGAGGGTCAGGAACTCGCTGGCGAGCGCGCCGAGATCGACCTTGCCGTCCACGATCTCGTCCGGCGCGTTCAGGTCGTCCATGCCTTCCTCGTCTTCCTCGACGGGCGGCCGCGCCGCGCGGCGCCTGCGGCTCATCTGCTCGGTTTCGGCGCGCGCCGGCCTGGGCGTGCGGGACGGCTCGAATTCGACGTCGACGGGCTCCACGATCTCCGACTCGAACGGCTCGAGACTGACGACGCAGGTCTGCATGACCCGCGCCCGCACCTCGCCCGTCACATGCAGCCCTTCGCGGCCCCGCCGCGTCGCGTGCAGCTTCGCGGTCGCCGAGGATAGCGCCAGAAGTCCATTCAGTTCGGCGAGCCGTTCGCGCACGGCCTGATCGGCTTCGAGCGTGATGTCGACGCCCTGCGGCGGCGTCTCCATGACGACGAGCGGCGCCGACCAGACCGGCGCCTCGCGCTGCTTTTCGTCCTGGCTCATGGCTGCTCCTCCGGCGCGGGAAACGGGACCGGCCCCTTCTCGAAAGCAGCGAGGGACGCCGTCGCCAGCGCCGCTTCGACCTTCATCATGTAGCGCGCGAGCGGCGCGCTGACCCCGACGTCCGCCCGGCCGTAGACATTGCGGGCGACCGCCTCGGCAAGCGCGCCCTCGCCCAGTCCCAGCGCCGCCTCATAGGCCGTCCGGCGTCCATTGTAATCGGCCGCGAGCTTGGCGATGCGCTTGGGCACGGCGAGGTCGCCGACGCCCATTTCGCGCAGCGCGCGGTCGAGGGCGCGGAACATTTCATTGGACAGATCCTGCGCAAGTCGCGGCGCCGGGTCGGGCATCGCCGTCAGCCGCCGCACGACGAGAAATATGTGGAGGATCAGCGCGTCGAACCGGCCTTCCAGCGTATCCGGCACGCCATAGGGCGGCAGAAAAAGCGCCGGCTGCCGCGCCGCGGCCATGATCTGCCCATAGAGACGCTCGGCTGCGTCCATGCGGGGCTTGCGGGAAAAGAGCTTGAATATCATGGCTCGAAGACTTCGCGACATCTGCAACATAAGCGCGGCCAGCTTGCATTTGGCCGTTCCGGGGGTTAGGCATCGCCGGGCGCCGATGCAAGTCCGAATTTAGGTATTGGCGCGGCGGGCGTTCGGTTTGCGGTCGACCCGACCATTAGATGCGGAGCGTGTGAATGGCCCTGGGGGATAAGCGGCATTTGCCAATGGCGACGCGACTGGCTCTTGTTGCTGCGCTCGCGCTACCGCTCGGCGCCTGCTCGACCGGCGGTCTGCCGGGCCTCAGCTACGACGGCGTGGTCCAGCGCGGCTATCAGGCCGACGCCGCCACCCTGAACCAGCTCAAGAACGGCCTCTCCAAGGAAAAGACGCTCGCCCTGCTCGGCACGCCCTCCACGACCTCAACGGTCGGCGGCGACGCCTGGTACTACGTCAGCCAGACGGTTTCGCGCAGCGCCGCCTTCATGCAGCCCCGCGTCACCGACCAGCGCGTTCTCGCGGTCTATTTCGGCAAGGGCGGCGTCGAGCGCGTCGCCAATTACGGCCTGCAGGATGGCAAGCTGTTCGACTATGTCTCGCGCACGACTCCGACTGTCGGCGGCGACGAGAGCTTCGTCCAGAACATGATCAAGGGCCTGCTGAAGTTCTCGTGAGGCTTCCGCGGTGAGCGCGCGCGTCGTCGCCGTTTCGCGCCGGCGCGGCCACCATTTTTCCAAGACGCCTTCGCTCGAAATCCGTCTTGTCGCCGGCCTCGGCGTCGAAGGCGACGGGCATTTCGGCGAGAAAACGCAGCACCGCTCCCGCGCGCGCTTCAACCCGACCGCTTCCGACAGGGCATGATGGCCGCATGCCTCGGCCGGACAGCTACAGGCGCGCCGATCCGCAAGGGGGGCGTCATGGGCGTCGTGATCGCAAGCGGCCAGGTCGCCGCCGGGGACACGATAAACCCCGCCCGGTCCGTTTCGCCGGCTCGAACCGGTCTGAGCGCCTATTTCGCCGCCGCCTCGAGGTCGGCCGCCGTCTCCCGGCCCACGATGCTGGCCAGCGGACAGGTCAACCGCCAGGCAAAACCGTCGCTCGCGAACTGCGCGTCGACTTTCGCGTCGAGCCGCGAAGCGATCAGCCTGCGCGTCACGACGCTGCCAAAGCCGCTGCGCCGGGGTCTGTCGACCGCCGGGCCGTCCACTTCCCGCCAGTCCAGCGCGAATTCCGCTCCCTTGTCGCCGGCGACCGACCAGCGGATCGCCACCCCTCCCGTCTCGGTCGACAGCGCGCCGTATTTCACGGCGTTGGTGGCCAGTTCGTAGATCGCCATGGCGATCATCTGCGATGCGTCCGCGCTGACCAGCACCGGCGGCCCCGAAAGCGCGATGCGTCGCGACTGCGGGTCGGCGAAAAGGCTGGTCTGCGAACGCAGCAGGCGCTCGAGGGTCGCCCCCTGCCATTCGTTTTCCACGACGACCTCGTGCGCTGCGGCGAGCGCCACGACGCGCTCCAGGAACCGCGCCTCGAAATCCTCGCTGCCCGCCGTCTGCCGCGCGATCGCCTGCACGACGGCCAGAAGGTTCTTGGCGCGATGATTGACCTCGCGCATCAGGACCAGGTTGCGCTGCTCCGCAAGCTTGCGCTCCGTCGCGTCCACGACGACGACTGCGAACCGGTACGGCGCGCCCTTGTCGTCGACGATCGTGTTGATCGTGATCTGCGCCCAGATCCGCCGTCCGTCGGCAGGAAGGGGATGCGGCGCGAAATCGAATGAAGGTTGATTATGAAAATCATGTTCTATCTTGTTGTGTTCATGTGTTTTTTCTGAGTTCGAACGACCTTGGCCGAACGCCGGCTGATGCAGCCGCGCTTCCATGGCGAAGGCTGCGATTTCGCCTCGCGCCAATCGCTCGAGCGCGGCCTCGAGCGCCGGGCGACTCGCCGGATGCACGATTTCAGGAAAGGTGGCGGCCAGCAGATCGGTCGATCGCGCGCCGACGAGCCGGCACAGGGCTTCGTTGGCGCGTGCGAAGCGGCGCGACGAGACGTCGACCTGCGCCTTGCCGAGCGAGGAATTGTTGAACATAGCGCGAAAGGTCGCCTCGCTCTCGCGCAGCCGTTCCTCGATTCGCCGCTGTTCGGAAATGTCCGTGTGCGTGCCGAACCATCGCACGATCTTGTGGGCCTCGCGGATCGGCATGGCGCGCGACAAGAACCAGCGGAACTCGCCGTTCGCGGCGCGCAGGGGAAAGGTGTCTTCCCACGGCTCGCCCGTTTCGAACGACCGGCGAATGCGCTCGACGACGCGCTCGACATGGTCGGGATGGTGGACCTTGGTCCAGCCCCATCCCCGCATTTGCCGGAAAGTCGCTCCCGTGTAGTCGAACCAGCGCTTGTTGTACCAGAAGATGGATCCGCTCGAATCCGCCATCCACGCGAGCTGCGAGATGTTGTCGGCGAGCGTGGCGAACATGTCTTCGTGCGGGCGCGGCGTTGTCCCTTTCCTCGATCGACTGGCCTTGCTCGCGCCCACACATTCCTCCGCCGCCGCTTCGCGCCGCGGGCGCCAAGCGCCGTAAGCTCCGCCGTGCGGCTCAGACCTTCTTGACGAACTCCGTCTTGAGCACGAGGCCCTTGATCTGCGCCGATCGGCATTCGATTTCGCGCGGGTCATCGGTCAAACGGATGTTCTTGAAAACCGTTCCCCTTTTCAGGGTATCCGATGCGCCCTTGACCTTCAGGCTCTTGATAATGGTGACGCTGTCGCCGTCGGCGAGCACGGTTCCGTTCGAGTCGCGGGTTTCCATATTCAAACTCCAGGGCTTGAGCCCGACGCGGGCCTGTCAAAGAAAAGGGCGGGGTTTCCCCCGCCCTTCGTGTCGTCAATTGTTGAACCGGCTCAGTGCGCCAGGATCGCCAGCAGCAGCAGCGCCACGATGTTGGTGATCTTGATCGCCGGGTTCACGGCGGGGCCCGCCGTGTCCTTGTAGGGGTCGCCGACGGTGTCGCCGGTCACCGACGCCTTGTGGGCGTCCGAGCCCTTGAGGTGCTTGACGCCGTCCTTGTCGACGAAGCCATCCTCGAAGCTCTTCTTGGCGTTGTCCCAGGCGCCGCCGCCCGAGGTCATCGAGATGGCGACGAACAGGCCGTTGACGATCACGCCGAGCAGCATGGCGCCGAGAGCCGCGAAGGCCGAGGCCTTCGAGCCGGAGATCGCCAGCACGCCGAAGTACGCGACGAACGGCGCGAGGACCGGCAGCAGCGACGGCACGATCATTTCCTTGATCGCCGCCTTGGTCAGCATGTCCACCGCGCGGCCGTAGTCCGGGCGGTCCTTGCCTTCCATGATGCCGGGCTTTTCCTTGAACTGCCGGCGCACTTCCTCGACCACCGAGCCCGCCGCGCGGCCGACCGCCGTCATCGCGACGCCGCCGAACAGGTAGGGGATCAGGCCGCCGAAGATCAGGCCCGCCACGACGTAGGGGTTGGACAGGTCGAAGGTGACCGGGCCCATGCCCTGGAAGTACTTGGCGCCGGACTTGGCGAAGGTCTCCAGGTCGTTGGTGTAGGCGGCGAACAGCACCAGCGCGCCGAGGCCCGCCGAACCGATCGCATAGCCCTTGGTCACCGCCTTGGTCGTATTGCCGACGGCGTCGAGCGCGTCGGTCGACTGGCGGACTTCCTTCGGCAGGCCCGACATTTCGGCGATGCCGCCGGCATTGTCGGTGACCGGGCCGAAGGCGTCGAGCGCGACGATGATGCCGGCGAGGCCGAGCATGGTCGTCACCGCGATCGCCGTGCCGTAGAGGCCGGCGAGCTGGTACGTGGAGATGATGCCCGCGACGATCACGATCGCCGGCAGCGCCGTCGATTCGAGCGAGACCGCGAGACCCTGGATCACGTTCGTGCCGTGGCCGGTGACCGACGCCTGCGCGATCGAGACGACCGGGCGCTTGCCCGTGCCCGTGTAGTACTCGGTGATCCACACGATCAGGCCGGTGACGACCAGACCGATGACGCCGCAGATGAACAGCGCCTTGCCGGTGATGGCCTGCTTGGCAACGACGCCGAGCTCGCCCCAGCCGATCGTCAGGTGCGTAGCGATGCCCAGACCCACGATCGAAAGCACGCCGGCGGCGATCAGGCCCTTGTAGAGCGCGCCCATGATCGAATTGTTCGCGCCGAGCTTCACGAAGTAGGTGCCGATGATCGAGGCGACGATGGAGACCGCGCAGATCGCGAGCGGATAGACCATCGACAGTTCGAGCGCGCCCTTCTGGCCGACGAAGAAGATCGAGCCGAGCACCATGGTGGCGACGACGGTCACCGCATAGGTCTCGAACAGGTCGGCCGCCATGCCCGCGCAGTCGCCGACGTTGTCGCCGACGTTGTCGGCGATGGTCGCCGGGTTGCGCGGATCATCTTCCGGAATGCCGGCTTCGACCTTGCCCACGAGGTCGGCGCCGACGTCGGCGCCCTTCGTGAAGATGCCGCCGCCCAGACGCGCGAAGATCGAGATGAGCGAGGCGCCGAAGCCGAGCGCAACCAGCGCGTCGATCACGGTCCGGTCGGCGCCGCCGACCGTCTTGCCCATGCCCACGGTCAGGACCATGTAGTAGCCCGCGACGCCCAGCAGCGCGAGGCCGGCGACCAGCATGCCGGTGACCGCGCCCGCCTTGAAGGAAATGTCGAGGCCCTTGGCGAGCGATTCGGAGGCCGCCTGCGCCGTGCGCACGTTGGCGCGCACCGAGACGTTCATGCCGATGTAGCCGGCCGCGCCCGAGAGCACCGCGCCGATCAGGAAGCCGACGGCGACCGGCCACGACAGCAGCAGGCCGAGAACGACGAAGATCACTACGCCGACGATGCCGATCGTCGTGTACTGGCGATTGAGATAGGCCTGCGCGCCTTCGGCGATCGCGGCCGCGATCTCCTGCATGCGCGCGTTGCCGGTGCTCGCCGACATGAGCTGCGAGATCGTCATGACCCCGTAGACGACGGACAGAAGTCCGCCAAGGATGATGAGCCAGAGTGTCATTTGTCCGCCTGTCCTGTCTTCATTCGGTCGGCCGCCTGTTCCGGCGGCTTTCTAGGCCGCGCTTGGCCGCGCGGCGAAATGTGCGTTCCCTGTTCCAGGCTTCGAGCGAGGCCATGGAGCGCGCGCTTCTTGCCAGAAATGAATTATGGCCGCAATTGGCCGTAGGACGATTTCAGGAGCTAATTTGCGCCAGATCAGGCCGCCTTTGCTGGCGCGGACGCCCGGCCGGGGCGAACGGCGAGCCAGACCAGCGCGATAAGGCCGATAGCCGCGGGCGGAAACACGATCATGTTGACCAGGCTCCAGCCGCCGCCGGCCAGCATCTGCCCCGAGGCGAAAGAGCCGACCGCCATCGTTCCGAAGATGATGAAGTCGTTGAAAGACTGGACCTTCGCCCGTTCCTCCGGCCGGTGCGCCGCCACCACCATGGCCGACGCGCCGATGAAACCGAAATTCCAGCCGGCGCCGAGGAGTATGAGGCCGGTCCAGAAATGCGCGACCGTGACGCCGGAGAGATCGACGAGCGCCGCGGCGACTTCCAGCGCCAGCCCGAACGCCACCACACGCGACGCCCCGAACCGGGCGATGAGCGCGCCCGTGAAGAAGCTCGGGGCGTACATGGCCAGCACGTGCCACTGGATGCCGAGATTCGACTGGCTGAGCGAAAGGCCGCACATCTTCATGGCGAGCGGCGCGGCGGTCATCACCATGTTCATCAGCGCGTAGGACACGGTGCCGCAGATCGCCGCGACGACGAATTGCGGCTGCGCGGCGATTTCCCCGAGCGGCCGGCCAGCCTTGCTGTCGGCGGGCGCAAGCGAAGTCGGCGGCGGCTCCACGCCGGCGAGAACGGCCATGGCGATCAGCGCGACGATCGCCTGCCCGACGTAGGTCGCCGCAAACAAATGTTGCGGCCACAGGTCCATCGTGTGCTGGACGAGCTGGGGACCGATGACGCCTGCCAGAACGCCGCCGCTCAGAACCCACGAAATGAGCTTGGGCTGAAGCGCCGGGCTCGCGCCGTCGGTCGCCGCGAAGCGGTAGGATTGCGCGGCTGACGCGTAGATTCCGCCGAAGATCGCGGAGAGGCACAGCAGCGGAAAAGACCAGGCGAGCGTCGCCGTCGCCGCCAGCGCGCCGGCCAGCACGCCCGAGAAGGAGCCCGTCAGCAGCGCCGGCCGCCGGCCATAGCGGCGCGCGATGGCGCCGACCGGCAGCGTGCCGAGCGCCAGCCCGACCACGAAGGAGGTGAGCGGCACGGTGGCGAGGCCGGGCGACGGCGCCATGCTGACGCCGAGGATCGCTTCCGTCGCGAAAATGACCGAGGCGTTGGCGCCCGCCAGCGCCGAGGCGGCCGCGAGCCGCAGCGCGAGGCGCTTGGCGGCGCGGTCCCGTTCGGCCTGCGCCCGCCGCTCGACCTCCATCATATATCGCCCTCCGAATGTGTCCGGGCAAACTAGCGACAGGGCGCGCTGGCGCAATCAAAAATGGCTGTAGGAGCCGCGTGTGAAAGACATGGCCGCCCCGCGCGCGTCGCGGAAGACCGGCGCGCCCTGCCCGGCCGTGACGGTTCCGATGCGCGCGACGGCGATTCCCGCCGCTTCTGCGGCGGCCTCGAAGGCCTGCCTGCGGCCTTGCGGCACGCTGGCCAGAATCTCGTAGTCGTCGCCGCCCGTGAGCGCGCTCTCGAGCAGGCGCGGCTCGCCCCCGATCATGGCGCGCGCCGCGGTCGACAGCGGAATGCGCGCAACCTCGACCTCGGCGCTGGCGCCCGAGACGCGCAGCATTTTCGTGAGATCGCCGACGAGGCCGTCCGAGACGTCCATTGCGCCGGACGCATATTCGCGCAAAGCGTCCGCCAGCGCCGTTCGCGGCTGCGGAACAAGATAGCGGTCGAGAAGAAAGGCGCGGTCGCTGGCGCCTACGGAGCTCACGCCTTCGGGCTCGCTGCGCAATCGCAGCCCCAGCGCGGCGTCGCCGATGGTCCCCGACACGTAAAGCGCGTCGCCGGGCCGCGCGCCGTCGCGGCGGACCATGCGCGCCGCGGGGACGTAACCCAGCGCGGTGATCGACAGGGTCAGCGGCCCTGGCGTCGAGACAGTGTCGCCGCCGAGGAGCGGACAGGCGAAGGCGGCGGCGTCCTCGCCGAGCGCGCGCGCGAAAATCGCGAGCCATGCCGGCTTCCAGTCGCGCGGCAGCGCCAGAGTGAGCAGAAAGCCGAGCGGCGCTGCGCCCTTGGCGGCGAGATCGCTGAGATTCACGCGCAGCGCCTTGCGGGAGATCGTCTCGGGCGGATCGTCGGCGAAGAAATGCACGCCCGCGACCAGCCCGTCGACCGTCGCGACAATCTCGCAACCCTCAGGCGGCGCGACCAGCGCGGCGTCGTCGCGCAGCCCCAGCCCGCCGGGGCCGGCCAGCGGCGCGAAATAGCGCGCGATCAGATCGTCTTCGGAGGGGCGGTCGGACATGGCCGGATTATGCGGCCTCCGCGCGGACTTGGCTAACGCGCGAACTCCGCCGCCCGCGTCTTGCGCGCGAGCGCATCGAGAACTGCGTTGATCATGCCGGCCTCTTCGCGTGCGAAAAAGGCGCCGGCGATGTCGACATATTCGGACACGATCACGCGCGCCGGCACGTCGGCGCGCTTGCGCAACTCATAATCGCCCGCGCGCAGAATGGCGCGCATGACGGCTTCGATGCGCTTCAGCGGCCAGCCCTCGGACAGCGTCTCGTCCACCTGCCGGTCGATGGCGATCTGGTCGGCGAGCACGCCTTCGAGAATGTCCCGAAAGTAAGCGATCTCGGCGGGCTTGTATTCGGCGCCCTCGATCTCGCGGCCGATCCAGTGCGACTCGAACTCGGCCAGAATGTCGACGATGCCCTTGCCGGTCACGTCCATCTGGTAGAGCGCCTGAACAGCGGCGAGCCGCGCAGCGGAGCGGTTTTCGCCTTTCGACATGTCAGACCGCTCCGCGCTGCGACAGGCGGAACAGCGACAGCGCCGCGCGCGCGGCGTCGCCGCCCTTGTCGCCCTGTTTCGGATCGGCGCGCACGATCGCCTGATCCTCGTTCTCGACGGTGAGGATGCCGTTGCCGATGGGCATGGGCAGCGACACCGAAATATCCATCAGCGCACGCGAGGATTCCCCCGCGACGATCTCGAAATGATAGGTCTCGCCGCGAATGACGCAGCCGAGCGCGATCGCGCCCGCATAGGGCTCGCGCGAAACATCGCTGGCGATGACGATGGCCGAAGGGATTTCCAGCGCGCCGGGCACGTTGACGATCTCCCAGGTCGCGCCGGCCTTCTTGAGCGCAGCGGTGGCGCCGTCGAGCAGCATGGCGCCGATGGAATCGTAATAGCGCGCTTCCACGATGAGAAACTTCGCGCCGCCGACCGGCGTCTCGTCCTGGTGTTTCGCGCGCTGCGGCTCGGCCATGAGGTCCTCAAAAGTTGAGGCGCTTCAATAGAGGGGCCGCGTGGCCAAGGCAAGGCGCGGCTACATCGCCGTTACCGCGCCTCGATCAGCCGCGCCGCATAGCGCGCCATCAGGTCGACCTCGATATTCAGCGGATCGCCATCGCCCTTCTCGCCCCATGTCGTCACGGCCAGCGTGTGCGGGATGAGCAGGATGGCGAAGCGGTCGCCGTCGACCTCGTTCACGGTCAACGACGTGCCGTCGAGCGCGACCGATCCCTTGGCCGCGACGAATTTCGCGAGATTGTGCGGCGCCTGAATTTCGAAATGCGCCATGCCGTCGAAATCCTTGCGCGCAACGATGCGCGCGACGCCGTCGACATGACCGGTGACGATATGGCCGCCCAGTTCGTCGCCGATCTTCAGCGAGCGCTCGAGGTTGATGCGCCGCCCGACCGTCCACAGGCCGACCGTCGTCTTCGCCAGCGTCTCGGCGGCGGCGTCCACCTCGTACCAGTTGCGCGAGCCGTCGTTGCCGATATCGACCGCCGTCATGCACACGCCCGAGCAGGCGATGGAAGCGCCGAGCGCAATCGAATCCGGATCGTAGGAACAGGCGATGCGCAGGCGGCGCAGATCGCCGCGCGCCTCGACGGAGAGAATTTCGCCGACATCCGTGACGAGGCCCGTGAACATCTAGATTGCCCTCTCGTAGCGCCGCATCCGATCCGGTCCGAGCTTCGTCTCCTCGACCAGCGTGTAGCGCGCAGGATTGGCGAGAACGGCGCGCGCCTCCTGCGACAGCGCCGGCGTTCCGCGCCCGTGCGGCTTCGGCGCGGTGAAGATCACGACTTCGTCGGCGAGCCCCTGCGCGATCAGTTGCGCGCCGATGCGCGGCCCGCCCTCGCTGAACACGCGCGTGACGCCGCGCTGCGCCAGCGCGGCGAGCGCGTCCCGCAGGTCGATGCGGCCGTCGTCGCCGACGGTTGCAGCCGCAATGTCGACGCCCGCCTCGCGCAAGATTTTCGCGCGCGACGAATCCGCATTGGCGTCCGACAGCAGCAGAACCGGCGTCTCGCGCGCCGACGTCGCCAGCCGCGAGCGGGGCGAAAGCGCCAGCCTCGCGTCGAGCACGACACGAACGGGCTTGCGGCCTTCGAGCCCCGGCGCGCGCACGGTCATCAAGGGATCGTCGGCCTTCGCCGTGCCGATCCCGACCATGATCGCGTCATGCTGCGCGCGCAGCACGTGCGTGCGGGCGTTCGCGGGCGCCGACGTGATGGTCAGGCGCGGATCGTGCTCGTCGCCGGCTGCGTAGCCGTCGAAGGTCTCGGCGAGTTTCAGCGTCACCATCGGCCGGTTTTCACGCACGCGAAGGACGTGGCCGAGCGTCACGCGCAGCGCCTCGCCGGCGCAGACGCCGGTCGTCACCGCCACGCCCGCGTTGCGCAGGATCTCGTGCCCCTGCCCGGCGACGCGCGGATCCGGATCTTCCAGGGCGGAAACGACGCGTGAAATGCCCGCGGCGACGATGGCGTCGGCGCAGGGCGGCGTCTTGCCGTGATGGCTGCAGGGCTCGAGCGTGACGTAGAGCGTCGCGCCCTTCGCCAGGCCGCCGGCTTCGTCCAGCGCCACGCGCTCGGCGTGCGGCCGCCCGCCGTCCTGCGTCCACCCCTGCCCGACGATCGCGCCGTCGCGTACGACGAGCGCCCCGACCGACGGGTTCTCCGCCGTGCGTCCGAGCCCGCGCCGTGCGAGCGCCAGCGCGGCGCGCATGTAGTCGGCGTCGTCGCGCGGAGGCTCGGGGAATGTCCAGAAGTCGGGGGTCATGACGGGACCCCGCCTGTCATTCCCGACGCGCGTGAAACGCGCGATCGGGACTCCAGGAGCCGGCCCGCAAATCCGGCGCGGCTCAAAAGCTGGATTCCCGCTTTCGCGGGAATGACATTCGTGGTCGCCGCCCTCATCCCTTCGGCGCCTTCGCTTTCGGCTTCGGCGGCTCGTCCTCGACCGAGAGTTCGTCGATCAGCGCGCCGAAATCGGCGGCTTCGCGGAAGTCGCGATAGACCGAGGCGAAGCGCACGTAGGCGACATCGTCGAGCGACTTCAGCCCCTGCATGATCAGCTCGCCGATGCGCGCGCTGGCGATTTCCGCCTCGCCCTCGCTCTCGAGCTGGCGCACCACGCCGTTGACCATGCGCTCGACGCGGTCGGGATCGACCGGACGCTTGCGCAGCGCCACGGACAGCGAGCGCATCAGCTTCTCGCGCTCGAAGGGAACGCGGCGGCCCGATTTCTTGACGACGATGAGGTCGCGCAATTGCACGCGCTCGAACGTGGTGAAGCGCCCGCCGCAATCCGGGCAGACGCGCCGGCGCCGGATGGCGGCGGAATCGTCGGTCGGACGGGAATCCTTCACCTGCGTATCGAGGGAGCCGCAATAGGGGCAGCGCATGACAGCCTCTTTGATCCAGAGATCAGCATAAGGGGATTGTTGCGATTGACGCAACAGCGATTATCGACGGCGATCGCCGCAGATACATCGCCGAACGCCTATCTCGCTGATACACAAGAGCTAAGCGATGCCAGCCGCCACGCGCGGAAACGCGCGCCGGATAGGCCGGCGCGCGTTTCGTTAATCGCAACAAATTGATTCGGGCGCCCGGCGGCCTCAGTATATCGGGAAGCGCCTCGTCAGGTCGGAGACCTTGTCCCGCACCGCGGCCTCGATGGCGGCGTTGCCGGTCTCGCCGTTCGCCGCCAGGCCATCCAGCACCTCGACGATCAGCTCGCCGACACGCTTGAACTCCGCGACGCCGAAGCCGCGCGAGGTCGCCGCCGGCGCGCCGAGACGCACGCCCGAGGTGACGAAGGGCGACTGCGGATCGAACGGCACGCCGTTCTTGTTGCAGGTGATGTGCGCGCGCCCGAGCGCGGCTTCCGCCGCCTTGCCGGTCAGGTTCTTCGGCCTGAGGTCCACCAGCATCAGATGGTTGTCCGTGCCGCCCGTGACGATGTCGGCGCCGCCGGCCTTGATCGAGGCGGCGAGCGCGCGGGCGTTCTCGACGACCGCGTGGGCGTAGAGCTTGAACTCCGGCCGCAGCGCCTCCTGCAGCGCCACCGCCTTGGCGGCGATCACATGCATCAGCGGGCCGCCCTGCAGGCCGGGGAAAACAGCCGAATTGATCTTCTTGGCGATCTCTTCGTCATTGGTCAGCACCATGCCGCCGCGCGGGCCACGCAGCGACTTGTGCGTGGTCGTCGTCACGACATGGGCGTGCGGCAGCGGCGAGGGATGCGCGCCGCCGGCGACGAGGCCGGCAATATGCGCCATGTCCACCATCAGATAGGCGCCGACCTCGTCCGCGATCTCGCGGAAACGCGCCCAGTCCCACACGCGCGAATAGGCGGTGCCGCCGGCGATGATCAGCTTGGGCTTCACCTGCCGCGCCTTGGCGGCGATCTCGTCCATGTCAAGAAGCTGGTCTTCCTTGCGCACGCCGTAGGAGGCGACCTTGAACCACTTGCCGGACATGTTGACCGGCGAGCCGTGCGTCAGGTGGCCGCCGGAATTGAGGTCGAGGCCCATGAACGTGTCGCCGGGCTGCAGCAGCGCCAGGAAGACGGCCTGGTTCATCTGGCTGCCGGAATTCGGCTGGACGTTGGCGAACTTGCAGTCGAACAGGCGGCAGGCGCGCTCGATCGCGAGCTTCTCGGCGATGTCCACGTACTGGCAGCCGCCGTAATAGCGCTTGCCCGGATAGCCCTCCGCATACTTGTTGGTCATGATCGAGCCCTGCGCCTCGAGCACGGCGCGCGACACGATGTTTTCCGAGGCTATCAGCTCGATTTCCTCACGCTGGCGACCGAGCTCGAGGTCGATCGCGCGGGCGATCTCCGGATCGACATCGGCGAGCGAGGCGGAGAAGAAGGAATTGGACCTGGGCGCGTGCATTTCGGCGACGTTCTGGCTCATGGGCGACCCTTTCCTGCTCTGGGGCCGAGACGACCCGGAAACCGGAAAATCCGCTTCCCCGCCCCGGGAGGGACGGCGGAATCGGTTGCCGGCTGAAGCGAAGGCCGGCGTTTAGCATGGCGGGCCCGCCGGGGGAAGCGCGGCGATTCGGAACTGCCCGCAACGGCCCTAGTTAAGCGAATCGCGGCAAGTCGAACCTGCGTTGGAGAGCCCCCATGGCCGAATCCGTCCGGACCTTCTGGAAGGGCTATCTTCGTCTGGCCCTCGTCACCATTCCCGTGCGCCTCGTCTCGGCGGAGAAGGCGCAGGCGACGCCGCGCTTCCACCAGATCGACCGCAAGTCGAAGCAGCGCGTCCGCTATTCCAAGATCGTGCCGGGCAAGGGCGAGGTGGCCAAGGACGATATCGTCATGGGCTACGAGGTCGAGCCCGGCAATTACGTCCTGTTCGAATCCGACGAACTCGACGCCATCCGGCTCGAAACCAAGCACACGATCGAGCTGAAGCAATTCGTCGACGCCGACGACATCGACCCCCTCTATTTCGAGAAGCCCTATTACGTCCTGCCCGACGGCGACGTGGCGGAGGAAGGCTATCGCGTGATCCGCGACGCCTTGAAGGCGGAAAACAAGATCGCCGTCGGCCAGTTGACGCTGCGCGGCCGCGAGAACCTGGTCGCGCTCTACCCCGGCGGCGCAGGCCTCGTGCTCGAGACCATGCGCTACGCCGAGGAGATCAAGGACGCCGGCGACGTTTTTTCCGGCCTCGGCCGCGAGAAGCCGCGCGCCGACATGCTGCAGATGGCCGAGGAGCTGATCCGCTCGCGCTCCGGCGATTTCAATCCGGCCGAATTCAAGAACCATTACGCCGAAGCGCTGCGCGACCTCGTCAAGCGCAAGCTCGAATCCGGCGGCGCCGTGCCGGTGGAGAGCGAGACCGCGCCCGGCGCCAAGGTCATCGACTTCATGGAGGCGCTGAAACGCTCGCTGAAGGGCGAGGATGCGAATGCGGACAAATCCACAAGCGCCGCCCCGGCCGCCAAGGCCGCGCCGGCGGGCAAGAAGACGGCGCGCGCGCCCGCCCGCAAGACGCCGGCAAAGCCGAAGGCCAAGGCGAAAACGGCAAGCCGCCGCAAGGCGAGCTGACGCATGGCGGCGCGCAAGGCCAAGACGAAACCGCAAAAGAAGCCAGCCGCAAGGACGCGCGCAAAAACAAGTCCCTTGGCGACCTACCGGGCGAAGCGCGATTTCTCGCGCACGCCGGAGCCATCCGGCGCCTCCGTCGCGCCCGGCCATCGGCTGATCATCCAGCACCATTTCGCGACGCGCGATCACTACGACCTGCGGCTTGAAACCGACGGCGTCCTGAAAAGCTGGGCGGTGACGCGCGGCCCCTCCGCCGATCCGCACGACCGGCGCCTCGCCGTGCGTACGGAGGACCATCCACTCGACTACGCGACCTTCGAGGGCCTGATCCCGAAGGGACAATACGGCGGCGGCACGGTCATCCTCTGGGAATACACGACCTTCACGCCGCTCAACGGCGACCCCGGCGCGGCGATCGACAAGGGCGAGATCAAGTTCCTCGCCCACGGCGCGCGGATGCGCGGCCGCTGGGTTCTCGTGCGCATGAAGCCGCGGCCCGGCGAAAAGCGCGAGAATTGGCTGCTCATCAAGGAGCGCGACGAGTTTGCGGAGGACGACGACGGGCTGACCGCGCGCTTTCCGGATTCGGTTTCGACGGCGCGTTCGCGGGCGGAGATCGAAAGAGGCCTCCCCCTGCACGAGACTACTCCCCTCCCCCTTGTGGGGAGGGGCAGGGGGAGGGGGTCGGGCGATCAACGGAAAGATTCCCCGACCCCCCACCCTAACCCTCCCCCACAAGGGGGGAGGGAACAGAAGCACGCCGCCCTCCCCGCCTTCGTCCCGCCGCAGCTCTGCACGCAGGTCGAAGCGCCTCCCGAAGGCGCCGACTGGCTCTACGAATTGAAATACGACGGCTACCGCCTGCAGCTCGCTCTCGCCCACGGCCAGGCGCGGCTCTATACGCGCGCCGGCCTCGACTGGACGCAGAAGTTCGGCGCCATCGCCGCCGACGCCGCGAGCCTGAAATGCAGGAGCGCGCTGATCGACGGCGAGGCCGTCGTCACGAACGCCAAAGGCGTGTCCGATTTTCCCGGCCTCGTGGCGGCGCTCGAGCAGCATCGCTCCGGCGACATCGCGCTCATGGCGTTCGACCTGCTCTCTCTCGACGGCGCCGACCTGCGGGCGCGCCCGCTACGCGAGCGCAAGGAGAAACTTGCGTCGCTCCTCAAGACGGCCGGACATAACATCCGCTTCGCCGCGCATATAGAGCGCGACGGCAAGGCGACGTTCGACGCCGCGGTGGCCGCAGGCGCGGAGGGCATCATCGCCAAGCGCGCCGACGCGCCCTACCGCTCGGGCCGCACGCATTCCTGGCTGAAGATCAAGGGCTATCCGCGCACCGACGTGCTGATCGTCGGCTACAAGCCCTCGACCAGGCACGAGCTGTTCGCCTCGCTGCACGCAGCGCTCGAGGAAGGCGGCGAATTGCGCTACATCGGCGGCGTCGGCACGGGATTCAGCGACGAAACGCGCAAGGCGATCTTCGCGCGCCTGACCGCCGACGCCGGGCCGCAGCCGGCGAGCCTCAGCGGCGAAATTCCGCGCGGCCTGAAATTCCTGAAGACGCCATTGCGCGCCGAAATCCGCTTCGGCGGCTGGACGGGCTCGGGCCAGTTGCGGCAGGCTCGCTTTCTCGCGCTCCGGGAGGATTTGCCCGTGCCGAAAACGACGACGCCCGCCAGCCGGCAGAGCAAGACGACACCGGCGCCAAGGCTCGACGAAAAGCCGATGGTCATCACCCACCCCGACCGCGTCGTCTATCCTGAAGACGGAGTCACCAAGGGGGAAATCGCCGATTATTACGCCGCCGTCGCCGACCGCATCCTGCCTCACCTGCAAGACCGTCCGATCAGCATCGTGCGCGCGCCCGACAACATCGAGGAAACCTTTTTCCAGCGTCATCCGCTCAAGGGCATGTCGCGCGGGATCGTCGTGATTCCGCAAGCCGGCGACGAATCCTACATCGCGCTCGACGGCGCATTGGGCCTGCGCACGGCGGCGCAATTCGGCGCCATCGAGTTGCATGGCTGGATGAGCCGGCTCGACCGCATTGACTATCCCGACCGCCTTGTCTTCGATCTCGATCCGGACGAGGCCATGCAATTTGCCGACGTGAAGAAAGCCGCGCGCGAAATCGCCGGCCATCTCGAGGACGTCGGATTGAGATCGTGGCCGATGATCTCCGGCGGCAAGGGTGTGCATGTGGTCGCGCCGCTCGACCGTTCGCTTGCCTTCGAGGAGACGGAGATTTTCGCGCAAGGCTTCGCGGCGGGCCTCGCCGAGCAGACGCCGGCCAAATTCGTCGCCAACATGAGCAAGGCGCGGCGCAAGGGGAAGATCTTCGTCGACTGGTTGCGCAACAAGCGCACCGCGACGGCAATCCTGCCGTGGTCCTTGCGCGCGCGGAAGGGCGCAACCGTCGCCGTTCCGCTTTCGTGGGATGCTCTCGCCCGCGTGAAATCCGCCGCCGCCTACGACATTCGCAGCGCGCGCAAACGCCCTGATCCCTGGGACGATTTCTTCAAGACGAAGCAGACGATCCCGAAGGCCGCGCTCGACTTCATGAAGAAGCGGCGCTGAGCGCTCAATCGAGTGTGGCGATACTGACCTCGGCGACGCCGCGTCCGACGAATTCCAGCGCCTCGGCGGCGTCCTTGGTCACGTCGACGACGCGCCCGGAGACGAACGGGCCGCGATCCTTCACTGTCAGCACGACGGACTTGTGATTGGAGAGATTGACGACGCGAATGCGCGAGCCGAACGGAAGGGTGCGATGCGCCGCGCTCATCGCCCTCACGCGATCGCCGGACGCGGTCTTTCCCTTGAGCGTGTAATAGGAGGCTTTCCCGCGCCACTCGGCCGCGAGTGTCGCGGAGTTCATGACGCAGAGCGAACAGGCGAGGACGGCCGCGATGCGGGCGCGCATTTTCCCCTCCGGGTTGCGGAGGGCGCAGGCCTCTTCCTCACTCGCGTCAGGGGCCTTGTCGTCCTCCATCGCCCCGACATTTCTGCAACTCGCCTTCACGGCCGCGGTTCCACGCAGGCCTGCCGCGCGCGCCATTCCCCGCATTCCCGCCGACGCGCGGCGACGCCTCCCGGAGCGAGGGTTCGCTTCATGGGTCAGGCGCTCGGATCGTCTCAGCCAAAAAAAAGCCCGCGGGAGCGCCACGGGCTTCGATCTTCGTGAACGCGTCGCGACGATCAATCGTCGTCGTCGTTCATCGGCTGCAGGCGTCCGCCGCCGGCCGGCGCGCCCGTCGTCGCGCGCACGGGCTGGGCTTGCGGCTGCGGCGCGGGCGCGGGGCCGCCGCCGCCGGGGGCCGCCTGATAGGCGGCGACCGCGCCGAGGCCGTCGCGCTGGTAGATGTCGTCGCGGAACTGCACGATGCCTTCCGGCGTCGCCCAGCCCGTCACATAGACCCAGTAGACGGGCACGGCTTCAGTCAGCTTGGCGTCGATGCGCTCGCCCGAGGCGATCGCCTGGTCGATCTTGTCGCGATCCCAGCCGGGCGTTTCCTTCAGCAGCCACGCCACATAGTCGCGCACGTTCTGGATGCGCATGCAGCCCGACGATACGAAGCGGTAATCATCGCCGAAAATGCCCTTGGCGGGGGTATCGTGCATGTAGACGCCGTAGGGATTGGCGATGTTGATGCGCACGACGCCGAGCGAGTTGAAATCGCCGCCGGGGTCCTGGCGGAAGCGGTAGTTGGTGGCTTCCAGCGAGTTCCAGTTCACCTGGCTCGGCTGCAACTCCTGATTTTCCTTGTTGTAGATGCGGATCTTGTTGTCCGTCAGGTAGTTCGGGTCGGCCTGCATCTTCGGGATCAGGTCCTTGCGGATGATCGAGGCCGGCACGGTCCAGTAGGGATTGAAATTGATGTCGAGCACGCGCGCCTGCATGACCGGCGACTGGCGATCGATCTTGCCGACGCCGGCGGCGTGGTGCGTCATCACCTCGCCGTTCTCGACCGTCTCGACCATCGCGGCCGGGATGTTCGCCGTCACGTAGCGCCGGCCGATATTGTTGGCGAAGGAGCGCAGGCGGACGATGTTGGTCTCGAGCTGGCGCAGGCGGACGTCGGCGGGAATGTTCATCGCCGCGTAGGTTTCCTTGCCGACGACGCCGGTCTGGCCGATGCCGTGGCGCGCCTGGAAGCGCTTGACGCCGGCCTCCACGTAGGAATCGAACACCGGCGAGGCGCCGGCCTGCGAATCCAGGTCGCCCGAGCGCATCAGCCGGTCGCGCAGCGCCACCACGGCCTGCGAACGCACGCCGACCTTCAGCGTCGGGCCGTTGACCGCGGGCCAGCCGCCGGCCTGCACCATCTGCTGGTAGCGCTGGATGGCCGCCTCGGTGGCGGCCAGCGTCTGCGGCGAAAGCAGCGGCGTGGTGGAGCGCGGCACGACGAGACGCGCATCTGAATCGAAGCGCTGCGCCCATTCGGCCTGGCCGAATCCATCGCCGGGCGCGGCGAAGGCGGCAGGCGCGAGGCCCAGCACGGCGGCAAGGCCCGCGAGCGACACGCCGCTGGCGAAGGCGCGGCGCGAGAGGGAAACGGGGGCGGGCAGCTTTGAAGTCATCGGCGGCGAAATCCAGATCAGGCTTGAACGCCCTGCCCCGCCGCGCGAAGATTCGCCCGGACGATTGTCTCAGAACGTTCGATGGGAACTACGGCGCGACCTAACGCAACGGCCGAACCCTGTCATCGTCAGGGTTAAAAAGGACCGAACAAGCTGGCGAATTTGTGACTTCTGACCGTTTCCCGGAGCTGGATGTGCACTGCGGCAACCCTGTTGCGGAAATGCGACAGCCGGGATCGCCGGCCTCCGGCCGGCAGCCGGGACAGGTTCGATTTCCCCTGCTTGCGCTTTCGCGCGCTGGGCGCGGCCGGCCGGAGGCGCCGGCTCAAAAACCGAAAAGCCCGCCGGACCTGCGTCTGGCGGGCTTTCGGGGAAGCCTGGATGGTTGAAGAGATCAGAGACGATAGCGGATCTGGTCGGTCCAGAAGCGCTCCAGACGAACCAGCGCCTGATTGACCTGACGGAATTCGTCGCAGGTGATGCCGCCGATCTGCTCGACCGTCATGACGTGCTTGTCATAGAGGCTGGCGACGATGCGGTGAACCTCGCGGCCGGTCTCGGTCAGGCTGATGCGCACCGCGCGGCGGTCGACGCGCGAGCGGGCGTGATGGAGATAGCCCATCTCGACCAGCTTCTTGACGTTGTAGGAGACGTTGGAGCCCAGATAATAGCCGCGGGTGCGCAGCTCGCCGGCGGTCAGTTCCTTGTCGCCGATGTTGTAGAGCAGCAGCGCCTGCACGGAATTGATGTCCGAGCGGCCGCGGCGGTCGAATTCGTCCTTGATGACGTCCAGAAGACGGCGGTGCAGGCGCTCGACCAGCGTGAGAGCCTCGAGATAGACCGGACGGACTTCGCCCATGCGTTCGGCGCGGGCGTTGGCGCTTTCAGCTTTTGCGACCTGGCTCATGACACAACCCCTGTTCTTTGCTTCCCCGGGCCGGTGTTTGTCCGGCTTCGTTACGAGCAATTTAGGCGGCGCGAATGAAAACCAGTTTAAGCAACAGGCTGAATCCGGCGTTTACCGGAACGGTGCGATTCTGGGTGAACGGTGAGTGAATCAAAACAATAGTTTACGATGAAAGCGCGCGGCGCCGGGATTGTCGTCCCCGCGAAGGCGGAGCGGCCTGCGGAAGCGGCCCGGCTGGACGCCCGTCTTCGCGGGCATGACGGCAGCCTATCGCCGGAAATTCTCCCATACGCGCCACGAGCGGTTCCACAGGCGGGTGGCCGCGCGACGCGGCGCGCTGCGCCGATCGGGCTCGCGCCCGGCCTCGTATGTCAGGAGGAGGTAGAGGCCGATGAGGATGACGTCGAGCGCGACGACGAGCAGCCCGCCGCCGAAGAAATCCGGCATCAGGAAGGCGACGAGGATCTGCGACAGGGCCACCAGCAGCCAAAGCACCCCGCCCCACGCTGTCGCAAGCCACAGGCCGACGGCGGCCAGCAGGTCCATGACGGCGAAATAGACGATGGTGACCGCGGTCGGCGTGGGAATGGTCGAGAAGAGATCGGACGGCGCGGTCAGCACGATCTGCCATTGCACCAGACCCTGCAGGATCCACAGACCGGCGACGACGCGCATGAAAAGCACGAGCAACATGCCCCAGCGCGTGGCGTTGGGATCGAGCATTTTCTCGCCGAGCCGGATGGCCGCGCCGGAGTCGATGTCCTGCGGCTTCGTCACGCCGAGGTCTCCACGACGCCGGAGAGATCGAGTTCTTCGGCGCCCAGCGGCGCAAAGATCGCATCGACAGCGGCCTGCGTCACGTCCTCGACGCGGGCCGGCTTCCAGGCGGGCTGCTGGTCCTTGTCGATGATGGTGGCGCGCACGCCTTCGTAGAAATTCGGGCCGCGGCAAATGCGCGAGACGATACGGAACTCCGTCCTCATCGCCTCCTCGAATGAAAGACCGGCGCCCACCTGCATCTGGCGCAGCGCCACGGCGAGGCTCAGCGGCGCCTTCTGCCCCATAGCCTTGGCCGCCTCCTTTGCGAAGTCGGAACCGTGGGCGGCCAGGCGCGCAAGGATGTCGCCCACGCTATCGCCCGAGAACGCCGCGTCGATCGCCGCACGGTTTTGCACGATCGGCCCGGGCGTGGCCGCGCTCCTGAAGCGCGCGACGGCGGCTTCCACGTCCTCGCCGGCCTCGAGCGCGGCGACAAAGTCCGGAATCTTCGCGCGCGATACATGTGCTTCGGCCAGCCCCAGCGCCACCGCGTCGCCAGCTTTCGCGCGCGCCCCGGTGAGACCAAGATAGGTTCCGGTCTTGCCGGCAAGGCGCGGCAGGAACCATGTGGCGCCGACATCGGGGAAGAAGCCGATGCCCACCTCCGGCATGGCGAAGGCGAAACCGTCGCCGGCGATGCGATGCGAGCCGTGCACGGAAACGCCGACGCCGCCGCCCATGACGATGCCGTCGATCAAGGCGACGTAGGGCTTGGGATAACGCTTGATGCGGACGTTGAGGACGTATTCCTCGCGCCAGAAATCGAGCTGGCTCTTGTGATCGCCCGCCGTCCCCTGCTCCCATAGCAGGCGAATATCGCCGCCCGCGCAAAAAGCGCGGTCGCCGGCGCCTTCGACCACCACGGCCTTGATCGCGGGATCGCGCTCCCACGCGTCGAGCGCGGCGGAGATCGCGCGCACCATATTCAGGGTCAGGGCGTTCAACGCCTGCGGGCGGTTGAGCGTGATATGGCCGATCGCCCCGCGGCGGCGGCAGATCGCTTCGTCGGTCGAGCTTTCGGTGAGAGTCATGGCGGCAGGGATAGAGCATTTGAGCCATGCGCGCCACACGCCTACATGGCTGATTGCGCCCATACGCGGCGAGTCCTAATCTGCGCCCCAAATTTCGGGGAACCCGGCCATGGACGCCAAGACCGCGCTCGCGCGCAAGCTCGACCTCACTCACCGCCCGCGTCGCAACCGCCGCACCGACTGGTCGCGCCGGCTCGTGCGCGAAAACGTCGTCACGATCAACGATCTGATCTGGCCGATTTTCGTGGTCGACGGCGAGAAGGTGCAAGTTCCCGTCGCCTCCATGCCCGGCGTCTTCCGCTATTCGGTGGACGAGGCGGCGAAGGCGGCGGCGCACGCGGCCGCGCTCGGCATTCCCGCGATTGCGCTGTTCCCCTACACCGACCCGGACCTGCGCGATCCCACGGGCTCGGAGGCGCTCAACGACCAGAACCTCGTCTGCCGCGCCGTGCGCGCCATCAAGGCGACCGCGCCCGATCTGGGGATCGTCACCGACGTCGCGCTCGATCCCTATACCAGCCACGGCCACGACGGCGTGATGGAAGGCGACCAGATCCTCAACGACGAGACCGTGCACATCCTCGTCGAGCAGGCGCTGAATCAGGCGCGCGCCGGCGCCGATGTGATCGCGCCTTCCGACATGATGGACGGCCGCGTCGGCGCGTTGCGCGAAGGGCTGGACGCCGCGGGCTTCGGCCATGTGCAGATCATGTCCTATGCCGCCAAATACGCCTCCGCCTTCTACGGCCCCTTCCGCGACGCGGTCGGCACCAACAAGACGCTGATCGGCGACAAGCGCACCTATCAGATGGATCCCGCCAACACCGACGAAGCCCTGCACGAGGTCGAGCTCGACCTTGCGGAAGGCGCCGACATGGTGATGGTCAAGCCCGGGATGCCCTATCTCGACATCATCCGCCGCGTGAAGGACACGTTTGGCCGCCCGACCTTCGCCTATCAGGTGTCGGGCGAATACGCGATGATCATGGCCGCTGCGCAAAACGGCTGGATCGACGGCGACAAGGCGATGATGGAAAGCCTGCTCGCTTTCAAGCGCGCGGGCTGCGACGGCGTGCTGACCTATTTCGCCGTGCGCGTGGCGGAAAAGCTGAAGAAGGAAGGCGTGGCGTAGCGTCGCTCCGCGGGCCTCAACCCGCCAGCGACTGCAAGCGCTCCGCCGCCGCCTCCGCCGCGGCGCGGGACTCGGGCGGGACCGGCAGCAACGTCGAGACGTTTTGTGCGCCGAGGCGCGACAGATACGCGTAGCCGACTTCGAGCGACCGCCCGTCGCGAGACAGGCGCGCGCCTGTGAGCCAGCTCAGCGGCGCGCCCCAGACATGCAGCACGCCGTTGAACAGCAATCCGCGCTCGCCGACGATCGCCTCCCCGCCGCGATAGACAAGCTGCGCGGCCATCGCGCGCTGACCCAGCAAATATGCGAGAACCATCAGAACCAGGATGACGGCGGCCATCAGGAGCATGGCGACGGCGGCCTCATTGTCGAACAGCGCAAAGGCGCCGAAGATCACGACGATAAAGAAGGCGACGACGGCGAGCGCCTGCTGCTTGTCGCGCCGATCGGCGTCGAGCGCCCGGGGGACAAAGGCCTTGAAGCGCGTTTCGTCGACGCGCCATCGCGCGACGACGCGACGGCCTTCGAGAAGCTCCATGCGCACATGGTGAAAACGCAGGAACAATCCGCCGACGGCAATTCCCGCGACCAATGCCAAGATGGCCAGCAGCGTCGCCGCATGAACCGCGTAGCCGAGACGCCGGAACAGCGCATCGCCCTCGAATTGAATCGCGACGAGCCAGACCAGGCCGAATCCGGCGATGAGCAGACTGGCGAACACGCCGCGCAGTGGATCGAAGCGCAAGACGTCCTACCTCGCGCCGCGACAAGGACCGAGATCGCGCGGCCGGCGCTCGACCTGGAACCGGTCGCCCGGGGACAGCATTCCCTTGACGCTGATGCGGCGTCCCTCGAAGGGACTCAGGTCGTAATCTTCGAAACCGTTCTTCGCCTGAATCACGTAGCCGTCGTCGCTGGTGAACGTCCCGTCGACGACACAACCGACGATCGTGCGCGGCACGGGCCGCGATGCGTGGGCCGCGCTCGCCGAGGCGAGGATCGCGCCCGCGATCAGCGCGATTCGCGTCGCCATTCGGGCGCGCGAGAACGGCGCTTTCCCGACACTGAACTCGACCGGCGTGACGCCGCCGGCTGGCTTCGCCCCCAAACATGCGCCGGTCGGCGCGAGAAATGCGACAAATCTCTCAAGTCTGGCGTTTCCGGACACGACCTGCCCCACGTCCGACGATCCTGCCGTAAGCAAGCGCGGTTCCGGAGCCGATCGCCTTACGCTGCGTCAAAGCCTGGGTCTGGCGGGACCGGCGAGACTTCGGACGGATCTGCGGCGGTGGGAAGCAGCCGCTCCTACTTCACGCCCAAATTCGGCGCCGATCCGCTGCCCGCCCCGAAATCCCCGACGACGGAACCGCCGATGCGCATGCAGGTCGTCGTGCCCGGCAGCATGGCGAAGCCGGGTCCATAGGACGCGCAGGGATTTGGTTTCTTCGTTTCCTGTTTCTGGCCTTCCGCCCTGGCGCGCCGCGCGGGTTGTTCGGCGGCGAGCGCGCCAGACGCGCCGAGCGCGGCGACGAGCGTGACAATCAAAAAGCGCATCGTCTTACCTCTTCCATTGCGGCGTGCGCTTCTCGAGAAATGCGGCGACGCCTTCCCGAAAGTCGTCGGTGTCGGCGAGCGCGCTCGCCGTCTCCAGTTCGAGCTTCATGCCGTCCTCGAAACTCATGCCGCCGCCGAGCGTAACGGTCCGCCGAATTGCGGCAAGCGCCTGCGCCGGCTTGGCGGCCAGTTCCTCGGCATAGGCCTGCACGCGGGCGCGCAGGTCCGGCGGCGACACGAGTTCGTCGACGAGCCCCCATTCCAGCGCCTCGGCGGCGCCGATCATCCGGCCCTCGTAGAGATAGCGTATCGCGCGCGGACGGCCGATCAGCCGCGCCAGCGCCTGCGTCGTGGCGATCGGCGGAATGAAGGCGATTGCGATTTCCGGTTGGCCGAAGCGCGCAGTGTCCGCCGCGAAACGCAGGTCGCAATGCAGCGTCATTTCCAGGCCGCCGCCGACCGCCGTTCCGTTGATCGCCGCAAGCAGCGGCTTCGGCGCGTTGCGCAACAGCCGCGCAATATCGTGGCAGAGTTCGATCCACTCGCGCATCTGGCTCGCGTTCATCGCCGCAAATGCGGAAAGGTCCGCGCCGGCGCTGAAATATTTCTCGACGGCGCTGGCGATCACGAGCGCGCGCGCCCTCGGATCGTTCAACGCCTGCTCCATCGCGGCGAATGTCTCCTCGACCATCGTCCGCGTGAAGGCGTTGACGGGAGATCGCGCGAATTCGAGCCATGCGACGCCGTTCACGAGGCTGAGCCGCACATTCTCGAAAGTGTCGTTCACGCCGCCGCCTCCCTGGTCGCCGGGACCGCCCCCGCCCTGCGCTGCTCTTTCAGATTATGCGCCAGAACGCCCGCCATGATGCTCACTTTCTCTCCGCCGTCAGGACCACCGAGGCATACGACAATTCCACGCCGTTCTCCGTGCGCCGCGCGTTCATGCCGAGCGCGTCGCCCTCGACGCTGCGCTCCAGCAAGGCCTGCAGCGCCTCGCGGTCCATGCCTTCCGGAAACGAGCCTCTGGCCAGGTCGCCGGCGCGATAGGTCACGTGAAAGAAGAGCTCCTGCGGCTCGCCGAGTCCGGCTGCGACGAACAGGCCACGCAGATACTCCCGGCTGCGGAAGGCGACGGTGGACGGATCGCGCGCCCTCTCCATGGCGTTGAACGCAGCCGCTTTCGCCGGATCATTGGAGACGACGCCGTCGCAGACCGCGATGCGCGCGCCAGGCGCGGCAAGCCGGACCATTTCCGCAAAGGCGTCTTCCGGCCGCTCGAAATGATGGAACGCAAAGCGGCAGGTGACGATGTCGAACGCGCCGTCCGGAAACGGCGTCGCATAGACGCTCGAGCGCACCCATTCGACATTGCCCAAGGCGCGGCGCTGCGAGAGCTTGCGCGCCTCGTCCAGCATCGCCTGCGTGGCGTCGACGCCGACGGCGTCCGCAACGCGCGCCGCCAGCGCGCAGGCGACCGAGCCCGGCCCGCAGGCGAGATCGACGGCGCGGTCGAACGGCTTCGGCGCGACGGCGTCGACGAGAAAACCGACGACGTCTTGCGCGTGCAGCGCGCGGCTTTGCGAAAAGCCTTCGGCCTGTCTCGTGAACTGATCGGATATCGCGCGGTCATGCGCGGACGGGCTGGAATGCGACACGGGAAGTCTCCGAAGAAGAGGCGAGCGACGAAAGGCCGGCCCTCCTTCGAAGGCCGGATCAGCTAAGTCGCAGCTTGTCGCGCATCTTCGGCATGACGAATTCAGTACGCCAGTCGAAGCCCGTGAACAAGGCGGGCCCGGCTATCCCACCCCGAATTCGGCGCCGCTGCGACCGGCGCCGCGGTGCGCGCCGTCATAATGCTCACGCCGTCGCCGCCTTGGCCGTCATGGCCGCCCGCATCTTGCGCTGCTCGTTGAGATTGTGCGTCAGGATCGCCGCGATGATGACGACGACGCCGACGATTTCCCAGAGCGTGAAGATGCGCCCGCCCCAGGCCGCCCAGGTGAAGGGAATGACCGGCGTGAAGGTCGAGACCAGCGTGGCCGTCTGCGCGCCGACGAGCCGCACGGCCAGGTTCCAGGTGATGATCGAGACCGCCGAGACGAAGATGAAGAGATAGACGAGTTGCGGCCAGATCGGCAGGAAGTCGGACCAGTGCGGCGCGCTCGCATAGCCGAGCGCCGTCATGAGGGCGGCAAGCAGCAGCCCCACGGGCGAGCCAAGCATGCAGGTCAGCGCGGTGAGCCGCAGCGCCGAATAGCCGATCATGGACTGCGCCTTGATCGTATAGAAGGTCCAGCACAGCGACGACACGAAAACGAGCAGATTGCCGACCATGCTGCCGCCCGAGGCCAGCGTCGTCAGGTCGCCGCGCGTGACGACCAGCAGCGCGCCCGCGACGACCGCGATCGCCGCCAGCACGACGCCGCGCGGCGGAAAGGCGCGGGCCTCCAGCGCGCGGTAGATCGCGACGTTGATGGGCGTCAGGACGGTGATGGCGGCGGCGTGCTCGGGCCGCGTCAACCGCACGCCGAGATAGGAAAAGAGCCCGAAGCCCGCCGAGCCCAGCGCGCCGAGCAGGAGCAGCGCGAGGAGGTCCTTGCGCGGCGGAATCAGGGCGTCCGGCCCTTCGATCGCCGCGACGATGACCGCCAGGAACAGCCCGGAGAACAGATAGCGGATGCCGGTGATCCAGTAAGGGTCGATCGCCTGCGACACCACCTTGCCGACTGGCATGTAGGCGCCCCAGATCAGGATCGTCACGCCGAGCCAGAACAGGCCCTTGGGCGAATTGCTCGTCATTTCCGCTGCCGGCCTGCCAGTTGTCTCTTGTTAACGCAGCCCGGCTCTACCACATTTCCGGCGCCGGGCCATTCGGCCCGCGGAGATAGCGTCCATGAGCAATACGACCGGCTTGAACACCTCCCAGCAGACGGGCTACGCCCCCGCGCTGCCGCCGCAGGCGCTGGCCGGCGTGCGCACGCGGCGCATGATCGCCGTCCTGCTCGACCTCATCCTGGTGTCGCTGATAGCGGCCGCGATCTTCCTCGTGCTGATGGTCGCGACACTGGGCCTGTCCCTGATTCTGCTGCCGCCGATCATCCTTCCCGTCGTCGCCTTCTTCTACAACGGCATGACGGTCTCCGGCCGCAACCGCGCGACGCCCGGCATGAAGGCGATGGACCTGGAGGTGCGGCTGACCAACGGCCAGCCCGTGCCCTTCATCAACGCCGCCGTCCACGGCGTGCTGTTCTGGTTGAGCTGGTATGTGACGGGCGGCCTTGTGCTGCTCACCTCGTTGATTACGCCCGAGAAGCGCTGCCTCCACGACATTCTCGCCGGCCTGATCGTGGTGCGTAGAACCTCGTAATTCTGTCTGTGCCATTGGCCAGTTTTCGCGTTAGATTCTTCGCGCGGCGGATTCGTTTCCGGCGCGCGAACGTGTGGAGCGCTGATACGCCGTGACCCGAGAGCCGCGCGACGCCCCGCAATTCTACCTGACGGCGCCCTCGGCCTGTCCCTACCTGCCTGGCCGCGAGGAACGGAAGGTCTTTACGCATCTCGTGGGCCGCCGCGCCGTCAAGCTCAACGATGCGCTCACGCAGTCCGGCTTTCGCCGCTCGCAGACCATTGCCTACCGCCCGGCCTGCGAGAATTGCCGCGCCTGCGTTTCCGTGCGCGTGCTCGTCGACGACTTCCGACCTGGCCGGACCATGCGCCGCGTGCTGACGCGGAACGCCGACGTGACCGCGGCCTATGCCCCCGCGCAGGCGACCAGCGAGCAATATTCGCTGTTTCGCGGCTATGTGGATTCCCGCCACGGCGACGGCGGCATGGCCGACATGAGCGTGCTCGACTTTTCCATGATGGTGGAGGATTCGCACGTCGAGACGCGGCTTGTCGAATACCGCCGGCCCAACGTCGACGGCCGCAACGAACTCATCGCCTGCTGCCTGACCGACGTGCTCGCGGACGGCCTGTCGATGGTCTATTCTTTCTACGAGCCGGACGAGGCCGGCCGCTCGCTCGGCGTGCTGATGATCCTCGACCATATCGAGCGCGCGCGCGCGCTCGGGCTGCCGCATGTCTATCTCGGCTACTGGGTCGAGGGCTCCAGGAAGATGGGCTACAAATCCCGTTTCCTGCCCCAGGAGCGGCTCGGCATGAACGGCTGGGAACTGACCGTCTGATCTGTCGCTACGCGCCGCGTCTGCGCGCCGCCTGCCGCAGGCGATTGAGCCGCGGCGTTTGTGCGCGGCCTGCCCTGCCGCCGAGTTCGTCGATCGTGTCGATCAAGAAATTGTATTCGTCGACGCTCAGCATCACGAGCCGGTCGCGGCCGTTCTTGGTCACGATAACGGGCGCTCCAAGCGCCAGATCGCTGAGCTGACTGAAATTTCGGGCGGCTTCCGAAGATGTGACGCGCTTCATCGTTGATCCGCTCATGCCGTTCGGCGCGGCGCAGAAAAGGATAAGCCAGAGCGAGCCGGAACCCAAGCCACGAGAAAACATTCCCGGCTGCGACCCTTTGCGATCTCGCGCGTTGTGCCTCAAGCACAAGCGCGAGGCGGCCGGTGACCATCAACCAGATCGAAGCGACACTCATCGTCGTCGTCATGCTGGCGTTCTTCGCCTGGGACCGCTGGCGCTACGACGTCGTCGCGATCGGCGCCCTGCTGGCGGCGCTGGCGACCGGCGTCGTCAAGCCGAAGGGCGCGTTCGAGGGCTTTTCCAGCCCCGTCGTCGTCATCATTGCTTCCGTCCTGATCGTGGGCCGCGCCATCTCGCGCTCGCGCGTGCTCGACGAGATCGCGCACGGCCTCCTACGCCGCGCGCCCTCGACCGGCGCGCGCATCGCCGCGCTGGCGAGCTGCGTGGCCGTGCTATCGGCCTTCATCAAGAACGTCGGCACGCTCGGCATCTTCCTGCCGATCGCGATCCAGTCGGCGCGGCGCAACGGCCAGTCGCCGTCGCTCTATCTCATGCCCCTGTCGTTCGCCTCGCTGATCGGCGGCACCATGACGCTGGTCGGCACCTCGCCCAACCTGCTGATTTCCGCCGTCCGTCAGGAAGCCGGCGGCGACCCCTTCGGCATGTTCGATTTCCTGTGGGTCGGCCTGCCGCTGACGCTTCTGGCGATCCTCTTTCTGGCGGTCGGATGGCGCCTCCTGCCATCCGACCGCAAGGGTCGGCCGACCGACGAGGAAAAATTCGACGTCGGCCGCTACATGACCGAGCTTCGCATTCCCCAAGCCGCGGCTCTGGCCGGCGGGACGGTCGGCGATGTCGAGGACACCGAGGAAGGAGACCTGATCGTCACCGCCGTCCTGCGCGAGGACCGCCGCCATTCCATTCCGCCGCGCAGTTGGCGACTGCAGGCCGGCGACATTCTCGTCGTTCAGTCGCGGCCCGAGGTCGTAAAGGCCCTTGTCGCGCGCGAAAAACTCGAACTCGCCGGCGACCAAGAAATCGACGTCCAGCCGGGCAAGGAGGTCGTCACGGTCGAGGCCGTCGTCGGCGCCACGTCCAAGCTCAGCGGCTGGAGCGTCGCGGCGCTGCGGCTGCGTCAACGCTACGGCGTCAATCTTCTCGCTGTGACGCGCCCCGGCGGCGTCGCCCGCGAGCGATTGCGCGACCATGTGTTCGCATCCGGCGACGTCGTGGTGATGCAGGGTCACGCGCACGGCCTTTCCGAGACCTTCGCCGAGCTCGGTTGCCTGCCGCTGGCCGACCGCAATCTCGAGCTGCATCGCGCCGAGAAGGGTTACGTGTCGATCGCCATCCTCATGGCGGCGCTGGCGCTGATGCTGTTGCACGTGGCGCCCGTGGAAGTCGCCTTCTTCGGCGCGGCCGCCGCGATCATCCTGACAAACCAGATCACGCTGAAGAACGCTTATGGCGCCATCGAAGGCCCGGTGATCGTCATGCTCGCCTGCCTCCTGCCGATCGGCGAGGCTCTGAAAGACGTCGGCGTCACCCAGATCGTCGCGACGCAACTGACCGCGCTCGCCGGCCATCTCTCGCCGATGCTGGCGCTCGGCTTCGTGCTTCTGGTCTCGATGCTGGTGACGCCCGTCATGCACCACGCGCCGGCCGTCATCATCATGGGGCCGATCGCGGCGCAACTCGCCAAGTCGCTGGGCTACAGTCCCGATCCGTTTCTCATGGCGGTGGCGCTCGGCGCCGCCTGCGACTTCCTCTCGCCCATCGGCCACCAGAACAATCTGCTGGTGAAGGAGCCCGGCGGCTACACGTTCGCGGACTATTCGCGCCTCGGCCTGCCGCTGTCGCTGATGGTGCTCACCGTCGGCACGCCGCTGATCGCCTGGGCCTGGCCGATCAGGTGACGCGCGCGTCGCGCAGCGCCGCGCGCAGCGTCGCGACTTCCGCGCTGAGGAACCCCTCGGCCGGCGCAAGCGGCGCGTCGGCCTCGATCGCCTGCAATTCCGCATCGAGCCGCGCCGCCTCCTCGGGGCCGAGCGCGCGCGCGCCGGACGCCTCCATCTCCCAACAGGCCGCCAGAACGCGGAAGGCGAGCCGCTGCGCGGCGACGATCGCCGGCCAGAGCCGATCGGCCTCCTCGCGCGCCCGCCCGCCCGTGCCTGTCTGCGCCTCGTAGAGCAGCATCATGTCGACGGCGGCGTTGCGCAGGTCCACGCGCGCGCGGCGCGCCTGCGTATGCGTGACGTCGCCGGCCGCCAGCAGCGGCAGCAGATGGCGCGCGGCGGCGATCGTCGCCTGCATCGCCGCGCGCAGTTCCGCGCCGCTGCGTTGCGAGGTGAGAAAGAGAACTGCAAGCCCGACCAGGCAGCCGAGCGCCGTATCGACGCCGCGGTCGAGCAGCAGTGCGCCGATATCGACCGAGGGCGTCGCCGCCTCCGCCACGACGAGCGCGATGGGCGTGATGAAGACGGTGGCCAGCGCATAGTTCCGGACCACGACGATCTCGATGCAGAATTGCAGGACCATGACGATGGCCGCCAGCAGAAGGCCGTGTGGGCGGGCGGCGAGCAGGATCGCCGCGAGCCCCAGCCCCGCGAAGGTGCCGAGCGTGCGCTCGAGGCCGCGCTGCATCGCGCGCGTCAGATCGAGCCCCTGGTAGAGCACCAGCACGGCGGCGGCGATCGCCCAGTAGGCGCGGTCGAGCCCGATCAGCGCGCCCGCGCCGCCGCAGATCAGCGCGGCCGCGCCGACGCGCAGGGCGATACGCATCGGCGTCGACCCCGGACGCAGCGACATCGCGATCATTTCGCGCGCGGTGATGTAGGCGAGCGGCTTGTGGAGCGCGTCGCCGCCCGCGACCGGCGGCGGGTTCGACGCCATGGCGCCGATCGCGCGAGCCTTGGCCGCGGCCTGCGGATCGCGGTCCGCCCGTCCCGCGCTCGCGATCGCCGCGCCGAAGATGCGGTGCAATTCGCGGCTCAGCGCGCGCAGGCGGTGCAGCCGGTCGTCGGGCCGCGCGCGACCACGCTGGCGCGCGACCAGATTGAGCCAGGCCTCGTGCAGCGCCAGCGCGGTCGCATGGCGCTGCAGGTCGGCCTCGCCCTGCGCCGTGCCGTCGATATAGGCCGCGACGGCCTGCGCCGCCGCTTCGAGCGATTGCTCTTCCGGCCAGCGCGGACGCCAGAGCGCGCCGGCCATCTGCAGGACCCAGGCGACCGCCGCGCCCGCCGCGACGACGGCGGCGATCGCGCCGACATGCGTCGCCTGTCCGTGCATGTTGGTGGCGGCCGCGCAGACGAGCGTGAACAGGAAGGCGCCGGGCGGCCCGACGATCAGCGCGCTGCACAGGAAGCTCGCCACGAAGGCGATCCCCGTCGCCAGCAGGACGCCAGGCCACGGGGAAGGCGCTGAGGCCGCCACGACGCCGGCGACCACGCTGACGACGAAGCCCGCGCCGATGATCGCCAGCAGGACGGCGCGATGACGATAGGGCCGGCCGCCGCCATAGAGCGCGGCGAAGGCGCCGAGCGTCGCCAGCAGCCCGGCGCCCTGATCGCCGGCGAGCCATCCGCCGAGCGCGCACACGCCCATCGCGATCGCCGAACGCAGCGCGAAATAGAAGCGCGAGGGGCCCGGCCGCAGGCGGAACATGGCGGTCAGGCTGACCGCGGGCGGCGGCGGCGATGGCGGGAGGGGCTGGGTCATGGAGCGCGCACGTTACGATTGTCGAACTCCAGATCGCCCATTGCCGGCGCGTCCGCAATGCCGGGGGCGCTTGCTGTCATCCCGGCCAAGCAGAAGTCGCCGCCGGGAAGTCGGCTGTTGCCGACTTCCCTTGAAGCTACGAAGCGGAGAGCCGGACTCCAGCGCGCGAACGCTTCACGCTAAATCCCGGATCGGCCTTCGGCCGTCCGGGATGACAGAGCGGACCGTCGCGCTTCGCTTGCAATAAAGCGCCACGATGGCCGGTCGTCCGGCCGCTATCCGAACCTGTTGTTCTTCGGAAACCCGCGCGGCGGCAGGCGGCCGGCGTCGGCGCGATTGCCGAGCCAGTCCTTCAGCTCCGCCTTGCCGACGTTGAACACGCGGCCCGCCGAATCCGTCCACGAAAGCCCGTCGGCCATCGCGAAGACGCGCGCGTCGGACACGCCGCCGTCCTTGTAGCGTTGCAGCCGCACGCCCTTGCCGCGCGCCATCTCCGGAACCTGCTCGAGCGGGAAGACGACCAGCTTGCGGTTCTGCCCGACGACGGCGACATGATCGCCCTGCGCCCCGACCAGCAGCGCGGCCTTCGCGCCCTCGTCCGGGTTCATCAGGACCTTGCCCTTGCGCGTGCCGCCGATCATCTCGTCCTGATTGACGACGAAGCCGCGCCCGTCCGACGTCGCCGCCAGCATCTTCCTGCCCGCCTCATAGGGCAGCACGGTCACGATGTCCGCGCCCTCGTCGATGTCGGCCATCAGCCGGATCGGCTCGCCATGCCCGCGGCCGCCCGGCAGCTTCGAGGCGTCGAGCGTGAAAATCTTGCCGTTCGACGCGAGCACCAGAACCTTCGACGTCGTTTCCGCGAAGAAGGAGGCGAGCAGCGCGTCGTCGCCCTTGAACTGCAAGCCGGACAGGTCCTGCACATGGCCTTTCAGCGCGCGAATCCAGCCCTTCTCGGAAACGACGACGGTGATCGGCTCGCGCTCGATCAGCGCTTCCGCGAGGTTGAAATCGGCGGCCGCCGCCGGCGCCTCGGCGAAGGTCGTGCGCCGCTTGCCGATCTTCGAATCCGGCGGATATTTCTTCTTCAGCTCGCGGATTTGCGCGGTGATCGTCTTCCACTGCAGCTTCTCGTCGGCGATGAGCTTCTCGACCTCGCCCTTCTCCTTCGTCAGCTCGTCGTGCTCCTTGCGCAGCTCCAATTCCTCGAGCTTGCGCAAGCTCCGCAGGCGCGTGTCGAGCACGTAGTTCGCCTGCTTGTCGGTGAGCTTGAAGACCTTCATCAATTTGGCCTTCGGCTCCTCGTCCTCGCGGATGATGCGGATCACCTTGTCGAGGTTGAGGAAGACGACGATCATGCCGGCGAGCAGCTCGAGCCGGTGCTCGATCTCCGCCAGGCGATGGCGCGACCGGCGCAGCAGCACCTCGCGGCGATGGTCGAGCCATTGCCCCAGCGCCTCGCCGAGCGAGACGACGCGCGGCACGGCGCCGTCCACCAGCACGTTCATGTTCACGCCGATGCGCGCTTCCAGCTCGGTCTGCCGGAACAGCGTCTCCATCATCACGTCGGCGTCGACGGTTTTCGCGCGCGGCTCGATGACGATGCGGATGTCTTCCGCCGATTCGTCGCGGATGTCGGCGACGAGCGGCAGCTTCTTCTCGTTGAACAGCTCGGCGATCTTCTCGATCAGCCGGCTCTTCTGCACGCCGTAGGGAACTTCCGTGACCACCACGTTCCACATGCCGCGCGAGGATTCCTCCTTCGCCCAGCGCGCGCGCAAGCGGATGGAGCCGCGGCCCGTGCGATAGATTTCGGTGATCGCGGCCGGCGTATCGACGATCACGCCGCCCGTGGGGAAATCCGGCCCCGGCACGAAGCGCACGAGCGCTTCCGGCGTCGCTGCGCGATTGGAGATGAGATAGAGCGCGGCGTCGCAGAGTTCGGCGAGATTGTGCGGCGGCACCGAGGTCGCCATGCCCACCGCAATGCCCTGCGCGCCGTTGGCGAGCAGGTTCGGCAAAGCCGACGGCAGCACGATCGGCTCCTGCTGGTCGCCCGAATAATTGTCGCGGAAATCGACCGAATCCTCGTCGATGCCTTCCAGCAGCAGGCGCGCGACATCGGTCATGCGCGCTTCGGTATAGCGGTAGGCCGCCGCCGAATCGCCGTCGATATTGCCGAAATTGCCCTGCCCGTCGACCAGCGGGTAGCGCGAGGAAAAATCCTGCGCGAGTCGCACCAGGGCGTCGTAGATCGCCTGGTCGCCGTGCGGATGGAACGAACCCATCACGTCGCCGACGATTTTTGCGCATTTCTTGAAGGCCGATCCCGGATCGAGCCGCAGCACCTGCATCCCATAGAGAATGCGGCGGTGGACCGGCTTCAGCCCGTCGCGGGCGTCCGGCAGCGCGCGGCCCATGATGGTCGACAGCGCATAGGCGAGATAGCGCTCTTCCAGCGCCTCGCGCAGATTGACGGGCTGCGCCTCGGGCAGCTGCGGCGGATCGATCGTTCTTGCCATGTTCTCTGCCTAGCCGGCCGGCCGAGTCGCGGCAAGCGCATGACTTTCGTCACTGAATTTATGGCGACTTCTGGGCGTCGGCTTTAGCCGGACTGTTGCATTCCTGCACTTGTTCCGCGTCGCAACATTTCGCTAAACATTGTCCCGCGCTGGGGGGCGATGAATCGCAGGTGCGCTTTCGCACTGCGGGCATGATCGTACTGAACGAAATTTAAGGGACGGGCGAGGTCGCCCGAACCAGAATGGTGTTGAGATGACGAAGATCGTTTCCGCTCTGGGCCTCCTCGTCGCGCTGTCGCTGGGCGGCATCGCGCTGTTTCAGCCGGGCCTGAACGACGTGATGGCGCAAGGCGCGATGCCCGACGTCTGCGCGGCGGCCGCCTTCGACGACGGCTATGGCGTCAAGAGCCCCGCCTCCCGCGCCGACTGCGTGACGACCCGCTGACGTTTCACGGCCCGCAGGCTTTGTCTTCAGGACGCATTTTATTCCGACGTCATGTTTCCGCCCTGGCCCGCGCGCGCTGACGCCCGCGACGCCTCGCGTATGAAGGAGTCGCGCGACGCCATCGCGTCGGCCAGCCCGCGCGGCTCGAAGAGATCGCGACGCAGGAAATAACCGGCGAGCCGCAATCCCGCCTCGATCGCTTCAAACGAAACGGCATCTGCCCCCGCTTCCCGCCCGATGAAATCCGGCAGCGGCAGCAACCGCTCCGCCCACGGAGCGCCTGCCGCGCGGCTGACCGCCCGTCCGCTTTTCGGCGAGACATAGACGAGACCCTCGCGGGCGCCCGTCGCGGCGCATGAGTTGAGATCCAGTCCGAATCCGAGTTCCGCCAGAACGGCGAGTTCGAATCGCACGACGAGTTCGGGCGCGAGCGCAGCGTCGTCGAAATGATCGACGATCGCCTCCGTCATCGCAAAAAGGCCTGCGTGCGGGTCGCGTTCGGGCAAGAGGCGCAGCAGAGCGGCAAGCCAATGCAGGCCCTGCAGCGCCATCGGGCTCGCCATCAGCCGGCCGGCGCGCAGCCTCTCTCCTTCCACCGCAAACGCGCCCATGTGCTCCTCGAGCCGCGCGCGCCACACGAGATTGACGCTGTTGCCCGGCTGCAGCGTCGGCTGCATGGACCGCGAGCGGCCGGACCGCACCACGCCGAGATGCCGGCCGTGGCTCTCGGTCATCGCCTCCAGAATGACGCTCGTCTCGCCGTGCTTGCGCAGGCCGATGACGATTCCACGGTCGGACCAGTCCATGCGCCCTATATGGGCGACAGGCGAGCAGCGGGTCCAGAGCCGGCCGGCGCGATCGGTTTGCCGGACAGCGGGCGCGATGCGCGCCGGGTAGCGAAGCGACCGGGAGGAAGCCATGGCGACGATCGCGGGACAGGTCTGCGCACAGCTTGATAGCCGGCTTCAGGCTGCGGAAGCCGCGCTCGCCGCCGATGGCGGCGCGTCAAGAGTGACGGCGGCCGTGGTCGAAGAATTCAGGCGAAAATTCGCAAAGACACGCACGGCCGTGGAGGGCGAGGCCGGCGTGAGCCAGCGCGAGGCGGTAATCGAACTCGAACAGGCCGCCGACAGCGCGAAATGGGCTGCGCTGGCGGATAACGGCGCCGCCGAACGAACCAGACTTGCCGTGATCTGCGCGCATGATGCGATCTGCTGGTACAAGGCGACCGGCGCGATGCTGGACCGCGATTTCGCGGAGCCCGATCCGCTGGCTGTCTAGCGGCGACCGGGTTTCAGAATTCCACGCTGAACGCGATGGCGTTTCGCCGGCGCTCAAGGCAACCATGCTTCACGCCCGCCGTTCCCATCGCCCTGGCGGACACATCGGAGATAGCGTGTAGGATCGAGCGCGTCTGGCGCCAGAGAACATCGAGGCCGCAATATGGGCAGCGCATCCGAAACATTCATGCAGGCGGCCGGTCTCGTCGCCATTCTGCTCTACGTGCTGTCCAGCTTCCGCGTATTTCCGGGCAGGACGACTGTCTGGCTGCAACGCGCCGCGATCCTGGTTCTTGTTGCGGCAATCTTGCTCGCGGTCGTCGAAACGATCCGCTGGTTGGCCGGCGTTCGCTGAAACGGGCGCGAAAAAGGGCGGAGCCGAAGCTCCGCACCGCGCTTGGCAATCTTGAACTAGAACTCGACCCAGCTACCGCCGCGCCAATAGCCCCGGCCGTCGTGCTCCCGCCAGCGGCGATTTTCGGCCGGACCCCACTTGTAGTCGTCATTGTAGAAATGGAGCCGAACGCTCGGCGGGTATTCGTACTCCGTCTTGGTCCGCCAGCAATCGCCTTCGTCGTTGCACACGACGCGCGCCGAAGCCTGCGTCGCTGCGATGGAAAGCCCCGCCCCGGCGAGCGCGCCGATCAGAAACAGCTTGTTCATGACCTATCCCTTCATGCTGTGACCCGAAGCATGAACGGGGGGCGCGCGGACAAGTTCCGAAGCGCGACAGTCTCAAATGTGAAGTTTTCGCGGCGCTTCAACCGCGCGGGAATTCGAGCCCCATCTCGCGATAGCGCTCGGGATCGTCGGCCCAGTTCGAGCGCACCTTCACGAACAGGAAGAGATGCACCTTCTGTTCGGCCGCCTCCGCAATGTCCTTTCGCGCAGCCTGCCCGATGGACTTGATCATCTTGCCGCCCTCGCCGATCACGATGCGTTTCTGTCCGTCGCGCGCGACAAAGATCGTCTGTTCGATCCGCGCCGATCCATCGGGCATCGCCTTCCACTGATCGGTCTCGACAGTCGCTTCGTAGGGCAATTCGTCGTGCAGGCGCTCGAACAGTTTTTCGCGGGTGATTTCCGCAGCCAAGGATCGCAGCGGCGCGTCCGACACCTGGTCTTCCGGATAGAGCCAGGGTCCGGCTTTCATCAGGCTGGCAAGCTGCTTGCGCAGATGCGCGACGCCGTCGCCTTTGGCCGCCGACACCATGAAGGTTTCCGCGAACGCGCAGCGCGCATTCAGGTCCTGCGCCAGCGCCAGCAGATTCTCACGCGGAATGAGATCGATCTTGTTGAGCACGAGGACCTTCTTGCGCGGCGCGTCCTTCAGCTTCTCGAGGATCGCCTCCACTTCCGCATCGATCCCTTTCTTGGAATCGACCAGCAGCGCCACGACGTCGGCGTCGCCCGCGCCGCCCCAGGCGCTCGTCACCATCGCGCGGTCGAGCCGGCGCTTGGGCGCGAAAATGCCGGGCGTATCGACGAAGATGATCTGCGCGTCGCCTTCGAGCGCGATGCCGCGCACCAGCGCGCGCGTCGTCTGCACCTTGCGCGACACGATCGACACTTTGGCGCCGACGAGCGCGTTGAGCAGCGTCGACTTGCCGGCGTTCGGCGCGCCGATCAGCGCGACGAAGCCGCAGCGCGTGTTCTCCGCCGCCTCGCTCATGCCGCGCCTCCGATCTTTTCGCGCGCGAGAAAGGCTTCCGCGGCGGCCTGTTCGGCGTGGCGCTTCGATGAGCCTTCGCCCTGCGCGGTCGCAAATCCGTCGACGATCGCCGAGATCAGGAATCGCGGCGCATGGTCCGGCCCGGTCTGCCCGTCCAGCCGGTAGACCGGCGTCGCGAGTCCGCGCCCCTGCGCCCATTCCTGCAATGCGCTCTTGGGATCGCGTTGCGAGGCGCCGGCCTGATCGAGACGCGCGGCGAAGCTTTCGCGCACGAGGCGCTGCGTCGCCGCAAAGCCCGCATCAAGGAAAACTGCGCCGAGGATAGCCTCGCAGATGTCGCCGAGGATGGCGGCCTTCTGTGCGCCGCCCGATTGCGCTTCGCCGCCGCCCAGGATGATGAAGGGCGCAACGCCCCATTCCGCCGCGACCTCCGCGCAGGTTTCGCGCCGTACGAGCTCCGCCAGGCGGCGTGAAAGCTCGCCCTCGGCGGCGTCCGGAAATGTTTCGAACAAGAGTTCGGCCACCGCGAGCCCGAGCACGCGGTCGCCGAGAAATTCCAGGCGCTGATAGCTGTCGCCCCGCCGCGCGCAGGCGCTGACATGCGTGAGCGCCTGCCGCAAGAGCGATACGTCGGAGAACTTCACGCCGATGCGCTGCTCGAGCGGGCCGAGATCGGCGGCCTGGCGCCTCGGCATCAGCGCACCGGCTGGAACAGCCGCGCGAAGCGCACGGACCATGGCCAGCGCCAGAACTCCCAGGCCTGATTGCCGTCCTTGACCGAGAAGAAGATCATCTCGGCGCGGCCGACGAGATTCTGCGACGGCACGAAGCCGACGCCGCCCTGCTCCGGCGGCACGCGCGAATCCGTGGAATTGTCGCGGTTGTCGCCCATCATGAAATAATGATCGGGCGGCACTTCGAACACGCCCGTATTGTCGTTGAAGCCGGTGTCGCCCTCGATCTCGATGATCGTATGGCTGACGCCGCCGGGCAGCGTCTCCTTGTAGCTCGGCACTTCGGTGAGGCGCCCGAAGCGGTCCTCGGTGCGCACCTTCGCGATCGGTTCGCGCGGCACGACCTGGCCGTTGATGTGCAGGCGTCCGTCGATCATCTGGATCTTGTCGCCGGGCAGACCGATCACGCGCTTGATATAGTCGCTCGACGTGTCGCGCGGCAGTTTGAACACCGCCACGTCGCCGCGCTTCGGCTTCGACGCGAGAATGCGGCCCGAGAACACGTCCGGGCTGAAGGGAATGGAATAGCGCGAATAGCCGTAGGAATATTTCGAGACGAACAGGAAGTCGCCGATCAGCAGCGTCGGGATCATCGAGCCCGAGGGGATGTTGAAGGGCTGGAACAGCAGCGTCCGCACGACCAGCGCGATGGCGAGCGCCTGAATGACGACCTTGACCGTTTCGCCGAGGCCGCCTTCCGCGTGCTTCTGCGACTTGGACTTGTCGGCGTCGAGGCCGAGCGGTTCGCTCATCTAACTCTTTCCTTCAGGATTCGCCGGGCCCCCGCCGGCGCGAAGCCGCCCCTCCTAGCACGGCAAGGGCGCCCCGTCATGCGCCGCCGGCAGGGCTCGTTCCCTGCCCGATCGGCAGCGCCTCGATGATGACCTGCGCATAGGCCAGCGGAAACTCGTCCGATATGGTCAGGTGGACCCGGGCCTCGCACCCCGGCGGGGTGATTTCGGCGAGGCGCGCCGCCGCGCCCCGCGTCAACGCCATGGTGGGACGCCCTGATGGCAAATTGACGACCCCCATGTCGATCCAGTGCACGCCGCGCCGGATTCCGGTGCCGAGCGCCTTGGAGCAGGCCTCCTTGGCCGCGAAGCGCTTGGCGTAGGAGGCGGCGCGCCCTGCCCGCGCGTCGGACTTCCTGCGCTCAATCTCGGTAAAGCAACGCTTCTCGAAGCGGCCGGAATAGCGGGTCAGCGCCTCCTCGATGCGCCTGATGTCGCAGAGATCGCTGCCGAAACCGATAATCATGCGCCCTCTGCCGCCGCGCGTCCTTCGTCCATGGCTTTGCGCATCAATCGCACCGATTCGGCAAGGCCGGTGAAAATCGCCTCGCCGACGAGGAAATGGCCGATGTTCAACTCGACGATCTCCGGAAGCCCGGCGATGCGGCGCGCCGTGTCGAAATCGAGACCGTGGCCGGCATGGCATTCGAGACCGAGGCTCGCGGCCGTGCGCGCCGCCGCGCGAAGACGCTCGAATTCGGATTCGGCGCGCGCCTCCTCGTTCACCTCCACGGCGTGGCACCACGCGCCCGTATGCAGCTCCACCACCGGCGCGCCCAGCGCGACCGCCGCCTCCAGCGCTTCCGCCTCCGGCTCGATGAACAGCGAGACGCGAATGCCGGCGCGCGAAAGCTCGGCGACGAAGGGCTTGAGATAGGCAAGGCCGCCGACCACGTCGAGCCCGCCTTCGGTCGTGCGCTCCGTGCGCTTCTCGGGCACCAGACAGCAGGCGTGCGGCGCGACGGCCAGCGCAATGTCGAGCATCTGCTCGGTCGCCGCCATCTCGAAATTCAGCGGCTTCGAAATCGCCGCCTTCAGGCGATGCATGTCCTCGTCGCGGATGTGGCGGCGGTCTTCGCGCAGATGCGCGGTGATCCCGTCGGCGCCGGCTTCGATCGCCATCAGCGCGGCGCGCACGGGATCGGGCCGCGCGCCGCCGCGCGCATTGCGCACCGTTGCGACATGATCGATGTTCACGCCCAGTCGAAGTTTGGAAGCGCGCGTCATCCGTTGATCCGCTCCACCTTGCTCACGACGGGTTTGGCCTTGAGCTGCGAAATAATGCCGGTCAGATGCTTCAGGTCGTTGACCTCGACGTCGATCAGCACGTCGCGGAAATCCGGCGAGTGCTCCTCGAAGGCAATGTTGGCGATATTGGCGCCGGCGTCGCCGATCACGGAAGCGATGACGCCGAGCGAGCCCGGCTCGTTGATCGCCGTCACCTTGATCTGCGCGGGAAACTTGTCGCGTCCGTATTCCTCCAGGTCCCAGCGCACGTCGATCCAACGCTCGGGCTCGTTGTCGAAAGCCGACAGCGCCGGCGACTGGATCGGATAGATGGTAATGCCGTCGCCCGGCGTGATGATGCCGACGATGCGGTCGCCCGGCACCGCGCCGCCGTTCGGCGCGAACCGCACCGGCAGGTCGCCGCGCAGGCCGCGGATCGGCACGGCCTTGTCCGGATCGCCGCTCGGCGCGCGGAACATCAGGCGCGACACGTTCTTGAAGTTGAACCAGCCCGATTCCTTCTTGTCGACCGCGGGCGCGACCTTGCGCTCGTCCTTGAACTCGGGATGCACCGCCTTCACGACGTCGCCGGAAAACATCTCGCCGCGCCCGACCGCGACGAACACGTCGTCGACGCTCGGCCGCGCCAGCCGCGACAGCACGCGTTTCAGCGCGTCATCCGAGAACGGTTTGCCGGCGCGCTCGAAGGCGCGCGCGACGATTTGCCGGCCGAGCCCCGCATATTGCGCGCGCGCCGCCTCCTTCGTCGCGCGGCGGATCGCGGAGCGCGCCTTCCCCGTTCGCGCCAGCGCTTCCCACGCGGCCGGCGGCGTCTGCGCTTCCGCGCGCACGATCTCGACCTCGTCGCCGTTCTGCAATTCGGACAGCAGCGGCGCGATCCGCCCGTTGATCTTCGCGCCGACCGCGGTGTTGCCTACGCGCGTATGCACGGCATAGGCGAAATCGACCGGCGTCGCGCCGCGCGGCAGCGCGATCAGGCGGCCTTTCGGCGTGAAGCAGAAGACCTGGTCGTGAAAGAGTTCGAGCTTGGTGTGCTCGAGGAACTCTTCCGGGCTGTCGCCTTCCGCCAGCAGTTCGAGCGTGCGCTGCAGCCAGCGATAGGCGCCGCTCTCGTGGCTCAGAGTCTCCTTGTCGGCGGCGTGCGAGTCCTTGTAGAGCGCATGCGCGGCGATGCCGAGCCGCGCAATGTCGTTCATCTCGCGCGAACGGATCTGCAACTCGACGCGCTGGTGGCCGGGGCCGACGACGGTCGTGTGGATCGAACGATAATCGTTTTGCTTCGGCGTCGAGATGTAATCCTTGAAACGCCCCGGCACCGTCGGCCATTTCGTATGCACGACGCCGAGCACGCGATAGCAGTCCTCGACGCTCGCGACGATGATGCGGAAGCCGTAGATGTCGGAGAGCTGTTCGAAGCCGATCGACTTGCGCTCCATCTTCCGCCAGATCGAATAAGGCGCCTTGCTGCGGCCCTTTACGTCCGCGTCGATGCCGCGCAGTTTCAGCTCCTGCTGCAACTCCTGCTCGATGCGGCGGATGATCGGTCCGTTCTTGGCGTGCAGTTCGTTGAGACGGTGGCTGATCGTCTCGCACGCCTCCGGCATGAGGTGGCGGAACGCCAGCGCCTCCAGTTCGTCGCGCACGGTCTGCATGCCCATCCGGCCGGCGAGCGGCGCATAGATGTCGAGCGTCTCCTCGGCGATGCGCTTGCGCTTCTCCGGCGGCACGAAATGCAGCGTGCGCATGTTGTGCAGCCGGTCGGCGAGCTTGACCAGCAGGACGCGCACGTCGTCGGCGATGGCGAGCAGCAGCTTGCGGAAGTTCTCGGCCTGCTCGGCGCGCTTGGAGACGAGATCGAGCTTCTTGATCTTGGTGAGGCCGTCGACGAGGCGCGCGATTTCCGCGCCGAACGTGCGCTCGATTTCCTCGCGCGTGGCGGCGGTGTCCTCGATCGTGTCGTGCAGCACCGCGGCGACGATCGTCGCATCGTCGAGGCCCAGATCCGTCAGGATGGCGGCGACTTCGAGGGGATGCGAGAAATAGGGGTCGCCGGAAGCGCGCGTCTGCGCGCCGTGCGCCCGCATCGCATAGACATAGGCGCGGTTCAGCAGATCCTCGTCCGCGTTCGGATTATATTTCCGAACGCGCTCGACGAGTTCGTACTGCCGCATCATTTTACGTAAACCCCGCTTCCCGACCGCACTGCAATATCATGCCCGGGCGGATGCAAGACAAGCGCGGCGTTTGTCTGAGACGCGAAGCCGGACTATCCGGCTTCGGACTCGCAGCGGATCAGTCGCCGTCGTCGTCGCTGGCGGCCGGCGGCACGAGGCCCTCGAGGCCGCGCAGCAGGTCTTCTTCCGTCATGCGGTCGAACTGAACGTCGCCGCCGGCGTCGGCGGCCTCGGACGTCACCAGCGCGGGCACGACTTCGGCCTCGGGCTCGTCCACCTCGACGTGCTTCTGCAGCGAGTGGATGAAATCTTCCTCGAGATCGGCGGGCGTAAGCGTGCCGTCGGCGATCTCGCGCAGGGCGACGACCGGGTTCTTGTCGTTGTCGCGATCGATCGTGATCGGCTGACCCGACGAGATCATGCGCGCCCGATGGGCGGACAGCAGAACGAGGTCGAATCTGTTGTCGACCTTTTCGATGCAATCTTCGACCGTGACGCGCGCCATGCGGGGTCGTCTCCTGAAAAGCTGAATTCGGAAGGAGCGGTTGCATACACCTTGGGCGCGCAGGCCGCAAGCGCGCCCGAACGCCTAGAGCAATATGAAAAGTCTTTAGGATTCAAAGGCGATTGCGCACGAAGCGGATTCCGGGCGCCGGAGAAACAAAAAATTGTCTTTTAATTCAACAAGAAACCGGCATTCGCCACGCCTTCTCCCTTGACGAAGGCCGTGCAAAGCACGATTTTCCTCCGTCGTGGGCGGTACGCGAAATCATTTTTTTCGCCGCTCATGGGCAGGACCGCCATGGGATCTCCATGCCCGCATGGCGGATTTTTTCAGCAAGAGACGACGGCCGCGCTTGCGCCATGCGCCGCCGCAACGCGATAGGACCAAAATGGCCGAACAGGAACGTATTGCTCTATTCATTGACGGAGCAAATCTCTATGCGACCGCCAAGGCGCTGAATTTCGACATCGACTACAAGAGGCTCCTCAAGGAGTTTCAGTCGAAGGGCCGTCTCGTCCGGGCATTCTACTACACCGCGCTGGTCGAGGATCAGGAATATTCCGCCATCCGGCCGCTGATCGACTGGCTCGACTACAACGGCTACAGCGTCGTGACGAAGCCCACGAAGGAATTCGTCGATTCCACCGGCCGCCGGAAGGTCAAGGGCAACATGGACATCGAACTCGCGGTCGACGCGATGGAGATGGCCGAGCACCTCGATCATATCGTGCTGTTCTCCGGCGATGGCGACTTCCGCTCGCTGGTCGAGGCGATCCAGCGCAAGGGCGTGCGCGTCTCGGTCGTATCGACGATCACGACCCAGCCGCCGATGGTCGCCGACGAATTGCGCCGTCAGGCCGATGAATTCGTCGACATCGTCCAGCTCGTCTCCAAGATCGGCCGCGATCCCGGCGAGCGCATGGAGCGCATGCAGCGCTATCAGGATCGCCGCCAGGCCGCGCCTGCGGGCGGCGGCGGCTTCGACGACCACCAATAGCCGACTTGTTCTCGAGGCAAGCCTGCCCGGCGCGCGACTGCCCGCGCTGCGAGCGTCTGGTCGCCTATCGCCGGGAGGCGCAGGCGCGTGCGCCGGACTGGTTCAACGCGCCCGTGCCGCCCTTCGGCGCGCCCGACGCCCGTCTGCTGATCGTTGGCCTAGCGCCGGGCCTGCAGGGCGCCAATCGCACCGGCCGGCCCTTTACCGGCGACTACGCCGGCGACCTGCTCTACGCGACGCTCGGCGAATACGGGTTCGCGACCGGAACCTATCGCGCCAGCCCGGACGACGGGCTGCAATTGCTCGACGCGGCCATTGTCAACGCCGTGCGCTGCGTGCCGCCGCAAAACAAGCCCCTGCCGGCGGAAATGGCGCATTGCCGGCCGTTCCTGGCCGCGGCCCTCGGCGAAATGAGCAACCTGCGCGCCATCGTCGCGCTCGGGCGCGTCGCGCATGAAAGCGTGGTGCGGGCGGCCGGCGGCAGGCTGGCGGCATTTCCTTTCGCCCACGGCGCCGAGTTTGCGCTCGATGGCGCGGTCGCGCTTCTCGATAGCTACCATTGCTCGCGCTACAACACGAATACGCGCGTCCTGACGCCGGACATGTTCCGGGCCGTCTTCGCCCGCGCCCGCGCGATCCTCGACGAGACGCCGGTAAAGCGCCGTTAAGCGGCCTCTGGTTTGCTGGCCGGCGAACCGATGCAGCACCTTCTCTCGATACAGGCGCTTCGCGCCCTCGCCGCCGTCATGGTCGTGTTCCACCACGCCCAGAACGACGCCGGCCGCACGGCCGCGGAACTGGGCGTCCCGTTCGAGCGCTTCTTCGCCCTGCCCTGGGCCGCCGGCGTCGACCTGTTCTTCGTCGTCTCGGGCTTCGTCATGGTCTTCTCGTCGGAGAAGATGTTCGCAGCCCCAGGCGGCGCCGCGCAGTTCATGGGACGCCGCATCGCCCGCATCGCGCCGCTCTACTGGCTGGCGACGGCGATCTTCCTCTTCGCCGCCCTGCGCGGCGCCGCCGCCGGTAAGCAGCTCGCCCCCTCGCTCGGCGAGATCGCCTCCTCCTTCGCCTTCCTGCCCTGGCCGCGCGGCGTCGACGGCGCGCCGCGTCCCGTCCATTCGCTCGGCTGGACGCTGGAATACGAGATGTTCTTCTATCTCGTCTTCGCCTGCTTTCTCTGGCTGCCGCGCGCCCGCGCCGTGACCGGCGTCGCCGCCTTCCTGGGGGCGCTCGTCTTCGCCCATGTCGCCTTCCAGCCGCAGAATGTCGCTGTCGCCTACTGGAGCGATCCGATCATCCTCGAATTCGCGCTCGGCATGGGCGTCGCGCTCGCCCATCGCGGCGGCGTCCGACTGTCGGCCATCGCAGCGCTCGCGCTCGCCATTCCCGCGCTCGCCG
>WBZM01000238.1_pt1 | contig 89101 bp, 79 predicted proteins | sample 5204271 | NCBI WGS metagenome assembly WBZM01 (sample SAMN12344346, study PRJNA552823) | activated sludge metagenome | biome: Activated sludge suspended growth; feature: Nitrification reactor; material: Wastewater; isolation source: activated sludge from nitrification reactor of wastewater...
GTATAGCGCCATCGGGCTGGCGGCGAAGGGCTTGGTCATGCGCTGCGAGAGGACGACCTGCATGATGTCGCCCTCGCTGATGTAGCTCTTGGCCTTGACGACTGCCCGCCGGAACTGGGCCTCGCCGAACAGTGACGCCGCCGGCGGCGACGACTGCGGCGTCTCCGGCGGAATCGCGACCGGCTCGCGCAGCCGGAGGAGCAGTTCGCGCAGGCGCGCCTGCGCCTTCTGGTACGCCGCGGGAACCCCCGGCTCGGCGTAGACGACCAGCGTCAGCTTGCCGGAGAGGTTGTCGACCACCGCGATCTCCTCGGACAGGAGGAGGAGGATGTCGGGAATCCCCAGCTCATCGGACTTCTGCGAGCGGGTCAGCCGGGTCTCGATGTAGCGCACGGTATCGTAGCCGAAACAGCCGACCAGTCCGCCACAGAAACGCGGCAGGCCGGTGGTCGGCGCGGCGCGGAAGCGCTTCATGTACTTGCCGATGAACTCGAGCGGGTTGGTGTCGTCTTCACGCTCGGCGATCCGGTTGCCATTGAGGACCAGCACCTGGTGCGCGTTGACGACGATGCGCGTCGGACTGGCCAGGCCGATGATCGAGTAACGGCCGAAGCGCTCGCCACCCTGCACCGATTCGAGCAGATAGCTGTACGGTGTGTTGCCCAGCTTGAGGTAGATCGACAGCGGCGTGTCGAGATCGGCAAAGGTCTCGAGCGTCACCGGGATGCGGTTGTAACCTTCGGCAGCCAGGCGATTGAAATAGGCTTCGGTCATCGGAACTCCACAAGGAAACACGCCGGCGGCGGACGGGCTTCCTGCCGGTGTTCGCATGCTGCGCGGCAATCCGTGCTCCGCCGCTCGCCGCCTCGGCAGCCTGCTCAGGCGTGAACCAGGCGCTCCGCCGCCTCGGCAAGGCTCGCGACTATACCATCACAAGCCAGCTCACGAACGTCGCGCCCCTCGTTGTAGCCATAGGGGACGAGAAAGACATGGCAGCCGGCAGCCCGACCGGCATGAAAATCGTGCACCGAATCGCCGATCATCAGCACATCGACCGGCGACACGGCGAGGCGGCCACTGGCCCACAGCAGCGGCATCGGATCAGGCTTCGGCCGCGGCAGGACGTCGCCACTGACGATGACGTCGAAATAGGGATAGAGGCCGGTGCGCTGCAGCAGGGGCAGGGTGAAGGCCTCGGCCTTGTTGGTGATGACGCCGAGCGGCAAGCCAAGGGCCTGGAGGGCATCGAGACCCTCGCGGACGCCGGGAAAAAGCGTGGCATTGCGACCATTCTCGATGCTGTAGTGCCGCCTGAAGCTGGCCAGCGCGTCGGCAGGCGGCGGTGCGCCATCGTCGGCAGCCGCCATCGACCCGGCCAGCACGCGCTTGACGAGATTGGCGATGCCACGACCGACATAGCTGCGGATCGATTCGACGGCGACCCTCGGTCGGCCCAGATCGTCCAGCATGGCGTTGGCCGCGGCATGCAGATCGAGCACGGTATCGAGCAGCGTACCGTCGAGATCGATGAGCACGGCACGTACGGCAAGCGGCGGGGGCATCATGGATTCTCCAGTCGTGCATTCTCCAGTCGTGCGCGGAGGGCGGCGAGGACGCTGTCGTAGCGATTCGGGTCACCGTCCCGGCCCGCACCGTAGACGGCCGAGCCAGCGACGAAGGTGTCGGCGCCGGCGCGCGCAATCCCGGCGATGTTGTCGACCTTGACGCCACCATCGACCTCGAGCCGGATCCGCCGGCCCCACTCGCGCTCGTAGGCGTCGATGCGGGCGCGCACAGCGGCGATCTTGGGCAACGTGGACGGAATGAACGCCTGCCCGCCGAAGCCCGGGTTGACGCTCATCAGCAGGATCAGGTCGAGTCGATCCATGACGTGGTCGAGGTGGGCAAGCGGCGTCGCCGGATTGAACACCAATCCCGCCTGGCAGCCATTCTCGCGGATCAGGGCCAGGGTCCGGTCGACGTGTTCGGAGGCTTCGGGATGGAAGCTGATCACGTTGGCACCGGCACGGGCGAAATCGGGAACGATGCGGTCGACGGGCTTGACCATCAGGTGGACATCGATCGGCGCCGTGATCAATGGCCGGATCGCCTCGCAGACGAGCGGACCGATGGTCAGATTGGGTACGTAATGGTTGTCCATCACGTCGAAATGAATCCAGTCTGCGCCGGCGGCAATGACGTTGACCACCTCCTCGCCGAGCCGCGCAAAGCTGGCGGAGAGGATGCTTGGAGCGATGACGTACATGACGGGGGCCTTCGCGATATGGGACTTGATTCTAGCGCGAAAAGCGCGCCTGGCTTAGAGCAAGCGTTCGGTCAGTCGCAGGCCGCCGGACGGGTTGCCCGACGGACTTGTCAGCGCCGCGAGTTTGGTGTGCAATGCCGGTTCCGATCGATCCGCCACGGGGCAACAATGGCCGCCAGCAAAAAATATGAGATCGCCGTCAGCGCTCTGCCGCAATACATTGCCGAACAGTCGGATCCCGCGCGCGACAACTACGTCTTCGCCTACACGATCAGCATCGAGAATGTCGGCACGGTGGCAGCGCAACTCGTTTCGCGGCACTGGGTGATCACCGATGCCACCGGCGAGGTACAGGAGGTACGGGGACTCGGGGTAGTCGGCCGGCAGCCGCTCCTGCAGCCGGGCGAGAAGTTCGCCTACACCAGTGGCTGCCAGCTCGACACACCGGTGGGCACGATGCGTGGCAGTTACCAGTTCACCGCTGTCGACGGGCAGCAGTTCGAGGCGGAGATTCCGGTTTTCACGCTCGCGGTACCGCACGTCCTGCACTGATCGGTCGTCCGGTCTGTCCTAGCTGCGGTAGTCGGCGTTGATGCGGACGTACTCGTAGGAGAGGTCGCAGGTGTACACGGTGGCACGTGCGTCGCCGCGGCCAAGCGCCACGCGGACGGTGATCTCGACCTCCTGCATGATCGCAGCACCATCCTCCTCGCGATAGCAATCCGCCCGGCCGCCGTTCTCGGCGACCAGGATTTCGCGCCCGGCACTGCCCAACCAGACACGCACCCGCCCGACGTCGAGTTCGTCGAGCGGAGCGTAGCCGATCGCTGCCAGGATGCGGCCGAGATTGGGATCGGCGGCAAAGAATGCCGTCTTCACCAGCGGTGAGTGGCCGATGGCGTAGCCGACGCCACGGCATTCGGCACGGTCACGACCACCTTCGACGGCGATGCGGATGAACTTGCTCGCCCCCTCGCCGTCACGGACAATGGCTTGCGCGAGTTCGCTGGCGACGGCAATCACCGCCTGCCGCAAGACCTGGTAGCCCGGGTCCGTCGGTGCGCTGACATCGACCCCTGCCTGGCCGGTGGCGGCGAGGATGAAGGAATCGTTGGTCGAGGTATCGCCATCGACGGTGATGCCGTTGAACGATTCATCGGCCGCTTCGCGCAACAGCTCCTGCAACAGCGGGCCGGCGATGCCGGCATCGGTGGCCACGAAGGCCAGCATCGTCGCCATGTTGGGCCGGATCATGCCCGCCCCCTTGCTGATGCCGGTGACGGTGACCGCCCGGCCTGCGACCTCGACGCGCCGCGATGCCGCCTTGGCGACGGTGTCGGTGGTCATGATGGCGTGCGCCGCCGCGTGCCAGTTGTCCGCCCGCAAGTCCGCGATGCAGGCCGGCAGGCCGGCGAGCAGGCGATCCAGCGGCAGTGGTTCGAGGATCACTCCCGTCGAAAAGGGCAGCACCTGCCGGTCGGCGATCGCCAGCAGGTTGCCAAGGGCGGCGCAGGTCGCCGTCGCCACCTGCCAGCCGGCTTCGCCGGTGCCGGCGTTGGCGACACCGGTGTTGATCACCAGCGCACGGATGTCGCAGCCGAGTTCGAGATGCCTGCGGCAGACCTGTACCGGTGCCGCGCAGAAGCGGTTGGCGGTGAACACGCCGGCGACCCGGGTCCCGCTGTCGAAAGCCAGAACGGCCAAGTCGCGGCGATCCGGCTTGCGGATTCCCGCTGCGGCGACACCGAGGCGAACGCCAGCCACCGGCAACAGCTCGGCGGCGGCAGGAGTACGGTAGTTGACGGGCATGAAGACCTCGCTGGCAAAGGCAAACCGGCGGCAGACAAGGGGCCGCGCGCCAGCAACCGCGGCGGGCCCGCGCCGCTGCTCCGCTGCTGCGGATCAGCCCGGGCAGGAACTAGGACAGCTTGCCATGGCAGTACTTGTATTTCTTCCCCGAGCCGCAGGGGCACGGTTCGTTGCGCCCGACCTTGTGCGCCGCCGGTGCCGGCCTGGCGGCAGGCCCTGCGCCCGTTGCCGCGGCAGCCTGGCCGAGCGCTTCATCATAATCCGCATGGTGGTAGCGGACGTTCTGCACCTCGGCATGTGGCGCCGTTTCCTCGACATCCTGCGCCCGCACCTGCACCGTCACCAGCAGCCGCGTGACGTCGGCGCGAACGCTGTCGAGCATGCGCTGGAAGAGCTCGAAGGCCTCGCGCTTGTATTCCTGTTTCGGGTTCTTTTGCGCATAGCCGCGCAGGTGGATGCCCTGACGCAGGTGATCGAGCGCCGCCAGATGCTCACGCCAGTGCGTATCGAGGCTCTGCAGCATGACATTGCGCTCGAACTGGTGGAACATGTCGGCCCCCACCAGGTCGATCTTCGCGGCGTAGCTGGCTGCCGCCGCATCGACGATCCGCCGCAGGATGTCGTCATCACGCAGGTTCGGTTCATTGCGCGCCCACTCGCCCACCGGCAGGACGATCTGCAGGTCGGCAGCGAGCGCCTTTTCGAGTCCGGGCAGATCCCACTGTTCCTCCACCGTGTCGGCCGGCACGTAAAGGCGGAAGCTGTCGTGCAACACGCCTTCGCGCATGGCGGTGATGGTTTCCGTGATGTCCTCGGTCTCGAGCAGCTCGTTGCGCTGCGTGTAGATCACCTTGCGCTGGTCGTTGGCGACGTCGTCGTACTCGAGCAGCTGCTTGCGGATGTCGAAGTTGCGCGCCTCGACCTTGCGCTGCGCCGATTCCAGCGAACGCGAGACGAGCGGATGCTCGATCGGCTCGCCTTCCGGCATCTTCAGACGCTCCATGATCGCCTTCAGGCGTTCGCCGGCAAAGATGCGCAGCAACGAATCATCCAGGGCGAGGTAGAAGCGCGACGAGCCGGGGTCCCCCTGACGGCCGGAACGGCCACGCAACTGGTTGTCGATGCGCCTTGATTCGTGACGTTCGGAACCGATGATGTGCAGGCCGCCGGCCGCCACGACCTGCTCGTGCAGCACCTGCCACTGCCCCCGGATCGCGGCGATCTGTGCCGCGCGCTCGGCCTCGCCAAGCGCCTCGTCGTCACGCACCGCGGACACCTGCTTCTCGATGCTGCCGCCAAGGACGATGTCGGTACCGCGGCCGGCCATGTTCGTGGCAATGGTGATCATCCCCGGCCGGCCGGCCTCGCGAACGATCTCGGCCTCGCGCGCATGCTGCTTGGCGTTGAGCACCTGGTGCGGCAGCTTTTCGTGGTCGAGCAGAGCCGACAGCAGTTCCGAGTTCTCGATCGACGTGGTGCCGACCAGAACGGGCTGGCCGCGTTCGCGGCAGCCGCGGATGTCGGCGATGATCGCGCTGTGCTTCTCCTTGGCGGTGCGAAAGACCTGGTCGTTGTTGTCGGTCCGCCGCATCCGCTGGTTGGTCGGGATGACGACCGTCTCCAGGCCATAGATCTGCTGGAATTCGTAGGCTTCCGTGTCGGCCGTCCCGGTCATCCCGGACAGCTTGCCGTACATGCGGAAGTAGTTCTGGAACGTGATCGAGGCCAGTGTCTGGTTCTCGTTCTGGATGCGCACACCTTCCTTCGCCTCGACCGCCTGGTGCAGGCCGTCGGACCAGCGGCGGCCGGACATCAGGCGACCGGTGAACTCATCGACGATGACCACCTCGCCGTTCTGCACGACGTACTGCTGATCGCGCAGAAAGAGGTTGTGTGCCCGCAGTGCGGCGTAGAGGTGATGGATCATCAGGATGTTGGAAGCGTCATAGAGGCTGCCGCCATCGGGCAACAGCCCGGCACTGGCGAGCAGTTCCTCCGCATGCTCGTGCCCCTCCTCGGTCATCAGGATCTGATGCCCCTTCTCGTCCACCCAGTAGTCGCCAGGCCCATTCTCTTCGGCGCAGCGCTTGAGCAACGGCGCCACCCTGTTCATCCGTACATAGAGGTCGGTATGGTCCTCCGCCTGCCCGGAAATGATCAACGGCGTCCGCGCTTCGTCGATGAGGATCGAGTCCACCTCATCGACGATCGCGAAAGCCAGCCTGCGCTGCACCCGCTCGCCGGCCGAGTACACCATGTTGTCGCGCAGATAATCGAAACCGAACTCGTTGTTGGTGCCGTAGGTGATGTCGGCGGCGTAAGCCGCCTGCTTCTGGTCGTGCGGCATCTGCGACAGGTTGACGCCGACCGTGAGGCCGAGGAAGCGGTGCAGGCGCCCCATCCACTCGGCATCCCGATTGGCGAGGTAATCGTTGACGGTGACGATGTGCACGCCCTCGCCGGACAGCGCGTTGAGGTAGGAAGCCAGCGTCGCCACCAGCGTCTTGCCCTCGCCGGTGCGCATCTCGGCGATCTTGCCATCGTGGAGGACCATGCCACCAATCAACTGGACATCGAAATGCCGCATGCCCAGCGTCCGCTTGCCGGCCTCGCGGACGACGGCGAATGCCTCCGGCAACAACGCGTCCAGCGTCTCGCCGTTCGCCACCCGCTCCTTGAAGTGTGCCGTCCTGTCACGCAGTTCGCCGTCGGACAGCGCAGCGATCCCCGCCTCGAGCGAGTTGATCCTGCGCACGACCTGCATGTACTGCTTGATCAGCCGATCGTTGCGGCTGCCGAAAATCTTCTTGAGTAAGCCGGAAATCATTCTGGGAACGGTAGAGGAAGTTGCAGTTGATGGGCGGACCCGAGCCAGGGGCCGACTCGCCTCCGCGGTGAAACTGGCAGTGCCGTTCGCACTGGGCCACCTGAGCGGCACGATGACTGCATCCCGACCATCATGCGGCGCGCGGCCTCGATACTACCTTCAACACTCGCCCGACGCAATTCTGCCTGGCGCATTCCGCCTGGCCATTCGGCCTCATCGCCCTGCTTGCGCCAGGCGCTGGCAGCCGCCTGCGGCCCGCTGCCCGGTCTCCGGCGCGAACCACCGGAGGCCGGACGCGGCAGGCTTGCCAGTGGGCAAACATCAATGCTCTAATGCTTCTGCAATCACAGACGCCGGAGGAAACCGCACATGCCCGATACGCGCTTCAAACCCCTGCCGTGGACGCGACTGCAGCGGGGCGTCCCCTGTTACCTCCCGAAAGCCGCTCCCCGCCCGGCTGTCGATATCCATTCGCCGGCGCTGGCCGTGATGACCGATTTTCAACGCCAGCCGCCGGTCACGGTGACCCGGGACACCTCGTTGGAAGACGCCAACAGGGTCATGGAACTCAGCCACGCGCATTACCTTCTGGTGGCCGACGAGCAGAGGCATCTCGTCGGCATCGTCAGCGAAGCCGGAACGAGGGGTCACCGGCCACTGGCGGCGGCGCACCGACTGGGCGTCAAACCCGCCGAGCTGGTCGTTGGCGACGTCATGGTGAGCAAGCATGACGATGCCGAGGTCATCCATCTGCGCGACCTCGGATCGGCGAAGGTGGGCAACGTTCTCGCCGCCCTGCGCGAAATCGGCTCGCAGTTCTGCCTGGTGGTGGATCACGACGATGAAGACCACCACGTGCTCTGTGGCGTCTTCTCGCTGGCGCAGATCGACCGGCAACTCGGGCTCACCTCCGCAAGCGAGGAGATCGCGCAGACGTTCTCGCAGGTCGTCAGTTCGCTCGGCCATTGAACAACCTGTCGCCCTGACACGGCGGCAGATCGACGGGCCGCCCAGGGCAACGGCCAGCAGGCCCGATGAATGCCCACTGCCGAGGTCACGCGAGGCGATTTTCGGTGGCGCCGATGCGCGAGGCTCGCTCGGGGATCCGTACTGAATCCGCAGAGCCCTGCCATCGAGGGATGAGCCAGCCGGCTGGGTGCATGGCACGCCCGAGACGATTCGAACGTCCGACCCCTGCCTTCGGAGGGCAGTACTCTATCCAGCTGAGCTACGGGCGCGTGCAGGGTCGCAAGCTTAACCGGTTTGTCGCGGCCAGTCCAGCGTGCGAGCCCTTCCAGGCACTTCTGGAAGGGGCCAAACGGCGGTAGAATACGGTCTTTGACCAGCAGACCACTAAGGACTTGGTATGGCTCAGCAGCAATCCTCCTCGCGCTTGATTCTCGTGATCACCATCGTCGTCGCGCTTCTCCTCATCGTCGTCATCTGGCCGTTGTCGCTGATGGGCAAGGGTGCAGGCGCGCCCCGCGCTGCCGATGACGCGGACGCGCGCATCCAGCCGGTCGCGAAGGTGGAGCTGGCGAAGGCGGCCGCCGCCAAGTCCGATGGCAAGCCACGCGACGGGGCAACCGTCTACCAGTCGGTGTGCATGGCCTGTCACGCCAGCGGCGCGGCCGGAGCGCCGAAGGCGGGCGACAAGGCTGCGTGGGCGCCGCGCATCGCGACGGGCACCGCCGCACTGGTCAACAGCGTCACCAACGGCAAGGGCGCCATGCCGCCGAAGGGAGGTGGCGCGGATCTCAGCGACGCCGAAATCAAGGCAGCCGTGGAACATCTCGTCGGTCTCGCCAAATAGACTTCGCCGGGGCAGCATGAAAAAGGAGGCCGTGGGCCTCCTTTTCTTTTCCGCTCGCAGCCAGCACCGCTGCCGGGCAACGGCGCCTACTGCGCCCTGCTGGTGATTACTTGCCTGCTGCCGGAGCCGAACCGGTGGTAGCAGCGGGAGCGGGTGTCGTCACGGCGGCAGGAGCTTGCGTCTTCTTCGCCTGCGGTTTCGCGTGCGGCGTCTTCTCGACCGCAACCGTTTCGCCCTTCGCCGGCGTCGCGGTCGTTGCGCTGCCGGTGGTCGGTGTTGCGGCGGCAGGGGCGGGCGCCGCGGCGACCTGGCCGACCGGCTTGGCGGATTCGACCGGCTTCGCCGGGCTGGTGGCGACGGTAGCCGCTGGCGCGGCGGCAGCCTGGGCAGCCGGTTTGACCGTGTCGGCCGGTTTCGCGGGGCTGGTGGCGGTGCCCTGGGCAAAGGCGGCGGTACCGACAGCAGCGGCGACGGCGATGGCGATGATGTTCTTCAGCATGATGATCTCCTTGGGTTGATTGGGGTTTGCTCGGCCGCTCCAGGGAACTGTCGGATTGTCCTGCGGCCTTGCACCGATCAACGCGGTGGCCGACGGCTGCGATGTCAGCAGTTGCGTAACGCGCTGTGACGCGCGTTGACCTCCTGCTGCAGCCGGCTTAGCGGGCTCCGCCGAGCATCGCCCGCAGTGCCGCCAGGCGCTGCGCGCCACCCGCCCTGTCCGGCACGCCGTCGCTGCCACGCCCGAGGAAGCGCAGGTCTGCACGGCCCATCTCGCCAATGAAGCGTGAGGCCTCGCTGGGGATCACCTGCCGGCCCTGCAGGCGTCTCTCGGCGTAGCTGAGATGCAGCGATCGCTGCGCGCGGGTGATCCCGACGTACATCAGGCGGCGCTCTTCCTCGAGCCGGTTCTCGGCCTGCGCTTCGCGGTGCGGCAGCACGCCTTCCTCGACACCGATCAGGAAGACATGCTTGAACTCGAGGCCCTTGGCGGCGTGCAGCGTCGACAACTGGACGGCCTCGGCGTCGACCTCGTCCTTCTCGATCATGCTCATCAGGGCGATTCCCTGCGTCACCGCGAGCAGGGTCTTGCCCTCCTCCGCAGCCTTCCGGCCCAGCCAGTCGCACAGCTCGCGCACGTTCTCCAGCCGGCTGCGCGCCGTGCGCGCGTCGTCCTGCGTCCGCAGCCAGTCCTCGTAGGCGATCCCGGCAAGCAGCTCGTCGAGCACCGACGCCGCCGGCGCGTGCTCGGCGCGCTGCTGCAGGCGGCGGACGAAAGCAGCGAACTCGAGCAGTGGCGCGAGCTGGCGGGCCTGCACCCGCTGCGCGAAACCCTCCTCGAAGGCAGCCGTGAACAGTGGCAGATGGCGTTCGCCCGCATACTCGCCGAGTGCCTGCAGCGTGCTGCTGCCGACACCACGCCGTGGCACGCCGACCGCACGAATGAACGCCGGGTCGTCGTCGGTGTTGGCCAGCAGGCGCAGATAGGCGGCAATGTCGCGAATCTCGCTCTTGTCGAAGAACGACTGGCCGCCCGACAACCGGTAAGGAACGCGCTGGTTGCGCAGGAACTCTTCAACCGCGCGCGCCTGGAAATTGCCGCGGTAGAGGATCGCATAGTCGCTGAACCGGCCGCGGTGCTCGAAGCGGTGCGCCTGCAGCTTCATGACCACCGACTCGGCTTCGCGCTCCTGATCCGGGCAGGCGCTGACGGTGATCGGATCGCCCGGTCCGAGCTCCGACCACAGGCTCTTGTCGAACAGCTTCTCATTGTTGGCGATCAGCGCGTTGGCCGCTTTCAGGATGCGCGCCGTCGAACGGTAATTCTGCTCCAGCTTGATCAGCCTGAGGTTCGGGTAGTCGCGTGGCAGGCCGCGCAGATTGTCGAGGTCGGCACCGCGCCAGCCATAGATCGACTGATCGTCGTCGCCGACTGCGGTGAAGGCCGCGCGCTGCCCGGCCAGCAGGCGGAGCAATGCGTACTGACCGGCATTGGTATCCTGGTACTCGTCGACCAGCAGGTAGCGCAGGCGATTCTGCCACTTCTCGCGCAGCGCAGGCTGCGTCTCCAGCAGGCGTACGGGCAAGGCGATCAGATCATCGAAGTCGACCGCCTGATAGGCGCGCAAGGTCTCGGCGTAACTCGCGTAGACCCGGGCAGCGCGCGCTTCGCTTTCGTTGCCGGCAATCCGTGCCGCCTCCGCGGGAAGCACCAGCGCGCCCTTCCAGCTTGAAATCTGCCACTGCAACCGGCGCGCCAGGGCCTTGTCCGCGCTGCCTGACAGCTCTGCGAGGATGCCGAGGCAGTCAGCCGAATCAAGGATCGAGAAAGCCGGCTTGTAGCCGATGGCCGCCGCTTCCTCGCGCAGCATCCGTACACCCAGGGCGTGGAAGGTGGAGAGGACCAGACCGGCAGCCGAACGCCCGGCAAGCAGCTTGCCGACACGCTGCTGCATCTCGCGCGCGGCCTTGTTGGTGAAGGTGATCGCGGCGATGTGGCGCGGCTGCAGGCCACAGGACTCGATCAGGTAGACGATCTTCTCGGTGATCACCCGCGTCTTGCCCGAGCCGGCGCCGGCCAGGACCAGCAGCGGACCATCGAGGTAGCGAATCGCTTCGCGCTGCTGCGGGTTGAGGGCGGACATTGCGGCAGGGTCGGCTGGATCGGGGCGAGATTCTAACACGCGCCCGCCGCCGACGACCGCCGGCTCACCCCCGCTGCAGCACGCTGGCAGCCGGCCGCGGCCAGCACAGGCGGGCCTCGAAGCCGCCTGCGCTGAGGTTCTCGACCTCCAGACGCGCACCGTGCAGTTCGGCGATCCGCTGCGCGATGGCAAGGCCGAGGCCGCTGCCATCGCCGCCGGCCTCGCTGCCGCGATGGAAGCGATCGGCAAGGCGCGGCAGTTCTTCCGCGGCGACCCCCGGCCCGTCGTCGGCCACGGCGAGAGCCAGTTCCGCCGCCTCACGGCGGACGAATACCGTGATCCGCGCTTCGTCCGGGGTGTGGCGCAGGGCGTTGTCGAGCAGCGTGCGCAGCGCGATCTCGAGCAGTTCGCCGTCACCGCTGACCGACAGCGGCGTCCCGCTTGTCTGCAGGCGCGGTCCCGGCCGGCTCGCCGGCACCTGCGTATCGGCGAGCACCCTTTGCGCGAGTTCGGCCAGGTCGATCTCGCTCGACGTCGGCAGCCGTGCCAGCGGGTCGAGGCGTGCCAGGCGCAACAGCTGCTCGACCACCCGCGTCGCCCGGTCGGTACCGGCCAGGACCTGGTCGAGCGCGTGCTGCCGATCGGCGCTGTCGGCAGTGAGCTGCGCCACCTGCGCCTGGATGCGGACCACCGCCAGCGGTGTGCGCAGCTCGTGCGCGGCATCGGCGGTGAAGCGGCGTTCGTTTTCCAGGGTGCCGCGCAGCCTGAACAACAGGCGGTTGAGCGCGACCACCAGCGGCTGCGCTTCGGTCGGCACGTGACGCCCGGCCAGCGGCATCAGGTTGTCCGGTGAACGGGCGGCGACGGCGGCGGTCAGGTCGTCGAGCGGCTTCAGGCCACGCCGCACCGAGTAATACAGCAGCAGCAGCAGCAACGGCGACATCAGCGCGATCGGCAGGACCGATTGCACCGCCACCTCCAGCGCCGCCCGGTCGCGCAGTGCGATCGACTGGCCGACCTGCACCCGGTAATCACCCGAGTTGGCGACGAGACTGAGGATCCGCCAGGGCTGGCCATCGTGTTCGATGTCCGTGTAGCCGGCAGGAGCGGAGAGATCGACCGGCGGCGCGTGTTCGGAGCGCAACAGCAAGGCTCCGTCGCCGCCGCCGATCTGGAATTCGAGCGGCGGCTCGTAGACGTTCTCCTCGTTGCTGCGCACCGTCGCCAGTCGTGTTGCCAGGTCGCCGAGATGCGCCTCGTTGTCGCGCACCAGCGCCAGCAGGAGCCGGGCGGACTGCGCCAGGTACCCATCCATCAGCTCCTCGGCCTCATGCTGCGCCTGCCAGTAGCTCATCGTCGCGGTCAACGCCAGACCGCACAGCGAAGCGAGGCAGACGGTGCGCAGCAGGCGCCAGCGCAGCGACTGCAGGCGAACACTCTGCAGCGAACCGGGCATCAGGCTGGATCGCCGAGCTGGTAACCAAGCCCGCGCACCGTGCGGATGAAGTCCGCACCCAGCTTCTTGCGCAAGTGATGGATATACACTTCGACCGTATTGCTGCCCGTTTCCTCACCCCAGGAATAGAGGCTTTCCTCGAGCTGGGCGCGGGTGCGGATGTGGTTCCTGTGCCGCAACAGATCGAGCAGCAGCGTGTACTCGCGCGCCGACAGGCTGACCGCCTCGCCGTCGCGGGTCACCCGCTTGCTCGCCGGGTCGAGCACGACACCGGCGTGCTCGAACGTCGGCGTCGCCATGCCGCCGGCGCGGCGCAGCAGCGCACGCAGGCGCGCCTGCAGTTCCGGCAGATCGAAGGGCTTCGTGAGGTAGTCGTCGGCACCCGCATCGAGCCCGGCAATCTTGTCGGCGCTGCTGTCGCGCGCCGTCAGGATGAGGACGGGAAGCTGGTTGCCGCGCTCGCGCAATTCCTTCAATACTGCCAGGCCGCCGCGCTTCGGCAGCCCGAGGTCGAGCACGCAGGCCTGGTAGGCGTGGTCGAGCAGCGCCAGTCGCGCTGCCTCGCCATCGCGCACCCAGTCAACCGTGTACCCGCCCAGCTTCAGGCCGGCGCGGACGCCGTCGCCGAGCAGGGCATCATCTTCGACGAGCAGGACGCGCAATTACCTGGTTTCCTTCTTCAGCTTTGCCAGCAAGCTCTGAACCTCCTGCCGCCTGCCGCTGTCGGCGAGTTCGCGCCCGGGACGGGGCGGCGCCTTCAATGCCTTCTCGAGGTACGGCAGGGCTTCGGCCGGGCGGCCCCGATCGGCCAGATACTCGCCGTAAAAGAAGTTCGGGTCAATACCATCGGGGTTGATCGCCAGCGCCTTGCGGAAGTACTCCTCGGCGCGTTCCTTGTCGCCAAAGCCGACCGGCCAGCCCGGCACCTTGGCATAGAGCGTCGCCAGGCTGGTGTAGGCCGATCCATTCAGCGCCCGGTCGTTCAGCTTGAGCGCCTCGTCGAGTCGCTGCCGGGCTTCCTTGGCCAGGGACAGGGCCCCGAGGCCACCCTTGGCACCCGCTTCACTGGAAAGGACGATGCCTTCCCAGATCAGCGCCTCGGGCATCTTCGGGTTGGCTTCGACGATCCTGCGCGCCTGCTCGGCCAGCGCATGATAGCCCTCGGCCTGCTGCTTCTCGGGCTGGCGGTACTTGATCTCGGCCCATTGCTCCTGGATCGGCCGGATGAGATCGTCAGCGGTGCTGGCGGTGGCCAGCGAGCCGCCGGCAAGAAAGGCGAGCAGGGCGATGAACCTGCCCAGGACAAGCGCGGTCTTCATGGGGATGTTCCTTTCGATACGATTCAGGATGATGGACTGTGCTGCTTGACGATCGGCAGCTTGCCGGCCAGGCCGCGGTCGATCAACGACGGAGCGACGCCGTTGAGCCAGGCGAAAAAGCGTTCCGGAAAGCCGAAATGGTGCTCGCCGTCGCCACGGCGAAGGGCGGCGACGATCTGTCGCGCCACCTCTGCAGCCGGGTCGCTGTGGTTCTTCAGCGCCCGGTTCAGTGCGTTGACCGCAGCGCTGTTGAGCGGCGTATCGATCGCCCGCGGCGCGACGTGGATGACGGCGACGAGCGAATCCGCCAGCTCTCGGCGCAGCGCCTGCGAGAAGCCGCGCAGGCCCGCCTTGGCCGCCGAGTAGGCGGCGAAACCCGGGAACGGCAGGCTGCCGAAGGTCGACCCGATGTTGACGATCGCCGCCTGCGGCTGTGCCTTGAGCCACGGCAGCAAGGCGTGCGTCAGGTGGATCGGGCCTTCGAGGTTGGTCGCCAGCACCTCCTCGACGGTGCTCCACTCCTGCGTGTCGAGAAGGCCGAAGGCGCCGACGCCGGCATTGTTGATCAGCACGTTGAGCTCGAAGTCACGCGCTGCAGCAGCCAGCGCCGCGACGCCGGCGGGGCGGCCAAGATCGCCGGTGACGCACGCCGAGCCGTTGCCGAGTGCGGCGCTCAGCTCGCGCAGGCGGGCATGGTCACGCCCGGCAAGCAGCAACACGGCACCGGCGGCGGCCAGCTGGCGGGCCAGCTCCTGGCCGAGACCGCCGCTGGCACCGGTGAGGAGGATGCGGGCATGGTTCAGCTGCATGCCGCTTCCTCGACGCAAGGCAGGGCGCTGAAGACGTCGCCATAGAGCTTGTAAAAGACCCGCGCGCTGTGCACGACGTCGGCCTGGTCGTCGGGCGTCATCCGCTCGAGCAGGCGGGCGAGATGCATCGTGTGCTCCTGATCCAGCGTCCCGTGCGAACGCAGGTAGGAAAACGCGTTGTCAGGCAGACCGAGCGTCTGCTGGATGCGGTCGGCCGCCTGCAGCGCGAGCGCGACACTGGTGCCCTCGAGGACGAAGACCATGCCGAAGAAGGCCGCCGGGTTGCCGCGATGCAGCAGGTCGTAGGCATAGGCGACCATCAGCTCGGCCGGCAGGTCCGGCTGACTGGCACGCACCGCGTCGGCATCGCCACCAGCCGCGGCAATGTCGTCGAGAATCCACTCCTCGTGGCCGATTTCCTCGTCGATGTAGGCAGCGACCGGCCGCCGCAGCCACGACAGCCGCTCCGGCAGCCGACCGCCGAGTGTCATCAGCAGCGGCGTGGTCTGCCGCACGTGGTGATAGGCCTGGCCGAGGAAGGCGAGGTAGGTTCCCAGGCTGACCCGTCCCTGCAGGCAGTCGGCGATCACCGGCACGGCCAGCAGGCGTGCGCGCTCGGTGGCCGTGGCGGCGATCAGTCGTTCATGAAAGGACATCGTTTGCTTCCCTTTCTGGATGGAGGAGCGCCGCCAGATCGGCAGCGTGATGTTGCAGGATGGCGTTGCGGCGCGGCCGTCCATTGCCGGTGGCCAGCCCGTTGTCGACGCTGAAGGGAGCTACCGGCAGCCAGTCGGCGATGCGCGCGTAATCCGGCAATCCGGCGTTGACCCGCGCCACCGCCGCGCTCAGGGCGCCGCGCTCGGCGCCCGGCGCGGCGACCAGCAGCGCACACAGGCCGGGCATGCCGTCGCCGCAGACGATCGTCTGGGCGATTGCGGGCTCGGCGAGCAGCAGCGACTCGACCCATTCCGGCGCGACGTTGCGGCCGAAGGAGGTGATCAGCAGGTTCTTGCGACGCCCGTCGAGGTGCAGATGGCCATTGCCGTCGAGCCGGCCGAGGTCGCCGCTGGCGAACTCCGGCGGCTTCGCCGCCGTGGCCGGCTGCGGCCGCTCGTCGCCGACGTAGCCGAGAAAGGCGCGCCCGCCCACCAGCACTTCACCGTCGGCGATCCGCAGGCGAACATGCGGCAGCGGGCGCCCGACACCGTCGGCATCGTCGCCGGGACGGTTGAGGCTGACGACCGAACCGCACTCGGTCAGTCCGTACCCCTGATAGGCCGGCAGACCGACGGCACGCGCCCGCGCCAGCAGCTCCGGAGCGACGCGCGAGCCGCCGACGGCAACATAGCGCAGATCGTTCGCCGCCGCGGGTCCGCCTGCCGCCCGCTGCGCGCTCCACATCTTGAGCAGTTCGGGAACCAGGATGAGGCTGTTGGCAGCGCTGGCGACGACGGTTCGCTGCAGCGCGACCGGGTCGAAACCCGCCATGCCGCGCCAGCCAAGCGTCTGCAGTCCGGCGACGCGAATCTCGGCGCCGAGCAGCAGCGACGCGTGGATGCCGGCGCTGTTCTCGAGCAGCAGCGACAGCGGCAGGACGGCCAGATGCCGTTCGATCGCCAGGTCAGCGAAGCAGCCGGCAACGGCAACGGCGGTATCGAGCAGGCCGGCAGCGCTCAGGCAGACGCCGCGGGGAGCGCCGGTACTGCCAGAGGTGAACGAGATCTTGGTGGTTGCCGGCGGCAGCGGCGCTGCCGGTGTCGCGCGCGCCATCCGCAGCAGCCCGTCCGCCTTGCCGACCACGGTGAATCCGAGGCCCAGACTGGCGATCCGCGCCGGCTGGTCGGTCAGCACCGTGTCGGCACCGGCCTGCGTCAGGGCGTGCGCCAGCTGCGACGGGCTGAAGAAGCCCGGCAACGGCAGATGGACGACGCCGGCACGCAAGGCGGCGAGGTCGGCGATCACCCAGGCCGGCCCGTTGTCCGCCAGCACGGCGAGCACCCGCACGCCCGCGAGGCCGCAGGCCAGCGAGTCGATGGCCGACTGCAACGCGGCGGCCCGCCAGGTCTCGCTGTCGCCACGCAGGACGACCGCATCGCGCGGACGCGCGGACAGCGAATCGAACAGCTGCTCGCCCAGGCCCTGCGCGGACTGCGGAGCGCCGCTCATGCGCGCCGGCCGACGCGCGCCAGGGCCGTCCGGATGCGCCCGGCGACGACGACGGGCTGCTGGCTGTAATAGCTGCCCCAGGCTGCCGCAGCCTCGCCCAGCCGCTGCGGATCAGCCGGCGCCAGTGCCAGCGCCGGCAGCCCCAGTCGGTTCAGGATGGCGATCAGCTCGCGCGTGGCGGTGAAGCTGAGCCACTTGTAGCCCAGCCGATCGAGGTGGGCCGTCAGCGCCAGCACGACCTGTATCGTTCCGCCCGGCTTGTCCGCCGCCAGGTTGCCGACCTCGACGATCTCGTCACGGCGAACCGGCTGCTGCGCCAGGCCGGTCATCGCGTGCTCGATGGGCTGCTCGAGATAGCATTCGAGAAACAGCTTCTCGCTGGCTGCCGGCCGCCAGCCGCAGGCGGCAACGATCTGCTGGCGACGCTCGAAGAGCACCAGGTTGGGAGCGAAGGAAGTGACGTCGGCGGCATGGTGGCGCGCGAAGACCTGGCGAATGAACGACTCGGCCTCCGCGCGGCGGGGCGAGGCAGGATCGGCGTGCGTCACGGTGACCGCGTCGCTCTGGTTGTCGAAGAAGTGGCGGCGTGCTGGCTGCATGGCAGGAACCCTCTGAGCAAGTGCGCGCAGCTTGACGAGGCTTCCTTAACAAGCTCTTAAACGGCAATGCCGCGGGGCATGCAAGCGAAAGAAAGGTGGGCGGGCGGCTAGGGCAAGACGCCGCAGCGCCTGAGCAACAGCGCCGTCTCGCACAGCGGCAGACCCATGACCCCGGAGTAGCTGCCGGCGAGATGCTCGACGAACATTCCCGCGCGACCCTGGATGCCATAGGCGCCGGCCTTGTCCAGCGGCTCGCCGCTGGCAACGTAGCGGCAGATTTCGCCATCGTCGAGTTGACGGAAGCGCACCACGCTGTCCGACAGCGCGAGTTCGATGCGCCCCTGGAAGGCCACCGCGACGGCGGTCAGCACGCGATGACTGCGGCCCGAAAGACAGCGCAGGATGCGGCAGGCATCGTCGGCATCGGCCGGCTTGCCGATCAGCTCACCGGCCAGTTCCAGAGTCGTGTCGGCGGCGAGAACCGGTTGGGGCAACAGCCGTCGCCAGCGAACCAGATCGCAACCGTGCTCCGCCTTGCTGCGCGCCAGGCGCTCGACGCAATGGCGCGCGTCCTCCCCGGGGAGCGGCGTCTCGTCGACCGCCGCATCCTCGCGTGGCGCACTGCGGAAACTGATGGTGTCGAAGGCCACGCCGATCTGCGCCAGCAGCTCGCGCCGGCGCGGGCTGCGCGAGGCGAGATGGACGCGTTGCTGCAGCGGGCCGGCAGGCACTCAGTCCTCGCGATGGTAGGGATGGTTGCGGATCACACTGCAGGCGCGGTAGAGCTGCTCGCACAGCAGCAGCCGCGCCAGCGCGTGCGGCAGGGTCAGGCGCGAGAGACGAATGAGCTCGTCGGCCTGCTGCTTCAACGCCGCGTCGACGCCGTCGGCACTGCCGATGACGAAGGCGGTGTCGCCGCCGGCCTGCATCCAGCCGGCAAGGCGCTGCGCCAGCTCGAGGGTGCTCAGGTCCGACCCGCGCTCGTCGAGTACCACCAGCCGGCGGAAACCCTGCAGCGCCGCCAGCAGGCGCGTCCGCTCGGCGGCCAGGAGCTGCTCGCGGCTCTTCGCGCCACGCACCTCGGCCTTGACCTCGATCACCGACAGCGGCAGTTCGCGCGGCATGCGCTTGAGGTACTCGGCGCAGCCAGCGCTGACCCAGGCGGGCGACCTGTTCCCGACGGCGACGATGGCCAGCCTCATGCCTCGCCGAGGCTGGCCTCCGCGAGCTGGCGACCGGCCTGGCGCACGCGCAGCGGACCCTTGCCGCCCCACAGTTCCTCCAGGTTGTAATAGCTGCGGACCGGCGGCTGCATGACATGGACGATGATGTCGCCGAGATCGACCAGGATCCACTCGCCCGCCTCCTCGCCCTCGCAGGAGAGGACGCTGCCACTGGCCTCGCGCACCTTTTCCTGTACGTTGCGTGCCAGCGACCTGACCTGCCGGTTCGAATCGCCACAGGCGATGATCATCCGGTCGAACAGCGCCGTCAGGCGGCTGGTGTCGATGACCTCTATATCGCGGCCCTTGATGTCGTCGAGGGCAGCGACGACCAGCTTTTCGAGATCGGCAAGTTTCATGGGCAGCTCAGCAGTGGGGATAAAGACGATGGCGCCGAATATAAGCGATAACCGGATCGGGCAGCAAATAGCGGACACTTTCGCCATTGGCGAGCAGCTGGCGGACACGCGTCGCCGAGATCGCCAGTTGTGTCATCGCAAAGGTGGCGACCAGCCCCGCCGGCGAAGCGGCAAGCTCGGCCGGGCTGCTGCAGAAGCGGTCGCGGCAGTGCGCCGCCAGCGCCGGCGGCAACTGCGCCGGGTCGAGCGGATAGCCCGGGCGATGGGCGACCGCGAGGTGCGCCAGGGCAAACAGCGACTGCCAGCGATGCCAGCCCGGCAGGCCAGCAAAGGCATCGGCGCCGAGCAGCAGGACGAGCGGCCGGCGGCCGCCGCAGTGCTCGGGCGAACGCAGTCGTTCCAGCGTCGGCACGGTCTGGCTCGGACGCGCGGCCGTCACCTCGCTCTCGTCGACCTCGAACAGTGGGTTGTCGGCAGTCGCCAGGCGGACCATCGCCAGCCGTTGCCCGGCGGTCGCCCGCGGCGCGTCACGCAGCCGCGGCTGACCCGCCGGGAGCCAGCGGATCGTGCTCAGCGCGAGTGCGCCGACGGCCTCCTCGGCCAGGCGCAGGTGGCCGTAATGAACCGGATCGAAGGTGCCACCGAAGATCCCAAGCGGGCCATCGCCGCCACCCTCATCAGGCATCGCTGTCGCCGGTGCTGACGAAGACATCGCGATAACTGACGTAGAAGCTGGCAAAGACCGTCGGCGCGACGACGAGGAGGACGAGGACGGTCATCCCGGTGGCCACCAGCGACGCGCCGAGCTGCAGCAGCGTCCCGACGACGCCGAGCAACAGCGCCGGCAGCACCACCGCGACGAGGGCCAGCGCCAGCGAGTAGACGAGAAAGGCGCGCCAGTTGCGGGCACAGGCGACGAAGCTGAAGAACAGCGCCTTCGCCGGTGGCAGCGAATGCCAGCCGACGAGAACCGGCGCATACCAGTAGGCCATCACCAGCGGGCAGAGGAACAGCAGCGCGACCTGTGCCGCGAAAAGCATGTCGCCACTCGCCAGCACGTCGTCCGCCGGTTTCGTGCCGAGCAGCATCATCGCCATCAGCGCGCCGCCATCGGCCACCGCCGAGATCGCCAGGATGCCGACCGTCGCCGCCAGGTACGCGGCGCCGAGAACCAGCAGCGAACGCTGGTTGCTGCGAAAGCCCGAGAACAGCATCTGCGGCGTCACCGGCAACGAGCGGTCGATGTTGCGACAGACGTTCATCAGGCTGACCGAGAAGGCCGGGATGCACAGCGTGGTGAGCACCGTGCCGATCACCGGCAACAGGTTGACCATCGCCATCAGCAGCCAGTAGCTGACGACGAGGAAGGTCAGCATCACGTGCCCCTGGCGAAAGATGCGGAAACCATCGGCGAGCCAGCGCCATCCCTGCGCTGCGGAAAGAGTCAGTGCTTGCATGTTTTCGGGCGGCTCAGGCGGTGATGAAGGTATCGCGATACGAAGCATACACGGAGCCCGCCAGTACCGGTCCGAGAACCAGGAATCCGAGGCCGAGCGGCAGGGCGGCGAAGAAGCACAGGATCATGGTCAGCAATCCATAGACCAGCAGGCAGGGAAGGTTCTTCACGCAGGCATGGAAGCTGGCCTTGAGCGCCGCCGTCGGTGGCATGCCGTTGAACACGACCAGCGCCGGCGCGAACCAGACGGCCATGACGATCAGTAGCGACAGCAGCAACCAGATGAGGCCGGCGACGGCGATGCCGCCGAGCGCGATGCCGACGCCGAGCGGGTTGGCCAGCACCAGGCCGCCGGCGATGCCGCCGCCCAGCGAGAGGAAGACCAGCACGACGAGCAGCAGCATCGCCAACATGTAGAAAACGCCCAGCGTCATCAACGCACCCGTGTCGCGCTTGAAGCCGGCAAACAGGTCGCCGATCTCGAGCGCTTCGCCGATCACCGCCTTGCGGCAGGCGAGCAACATTCCCGCTGCCAGCAAGGGCGTCAGCAGGTAGGCGGCAAGGTAGCCGATGACCGGAACGACCGCCAGCCCGACGTAGATGACGATCATCAGGACCATCATGGCGATCCAGACGGCCGGGTTGGCGGCGAAGATCGCCCAGCCCTGGCGAAACCAGTCGAACACGCTGCCCGCTTCGAGCCGGCGGCTGGCGCCGTCGAACTGCGGCGCGGGGATCGGAAATTGCTCCATGGGGATCGCGGCCTGATGGCAAAGGGTAGGAGATGCTAGCGTCCCGCAACGAACGAGGCAAGCCGCACCGCCGATCCGCGGCGTCATCAGGTCGGGCAACGCGTCAGCAGCATGCGCTCGATGGCGTTGAGAAAGCCGTAGAGCGGTGCGAAGTCGGCGAACAGCGTGGCATCGTCGGGCGGCGAGCGGCGGAACTTCTCCTCGCCGCGCACCAGCGCGAAGATCTCGGCAAAGCTGCGCCGGCCGTCGATGTACTTGAGGATGAACTTGCCGAAGCGGCCGACGTCGAGTGGCAGGCTGATGCCGGTATGGCTGTGGCGCATGATGAAGGGCACCTCGGTGCTGCGGTGGATGATGGCCGACAACTCGGGCCCGGTGACCGGTTCGTGGCAGAAGAACGGGATGTACTGCGGGTCGCCATAGGGAGCGACGCGCGCACCGTGGCAAAGATAGAAGGAGTGCGTCACCAGCGTACCGCCGAGCAATTCGGCGATCGCCTGCTGCTGGCGCAGCGGCAGGTGCGCGACGGCGTCGAGGAACGGTGGCCGTCGCGGCGCCAGGACCAGCGCCGGCAGGTACGGCGCCCGCCCGCGGCCGACGTCGGAGAACTCGATGTGCAGACCGTGCGCGTCGTGCAGCCACGCGTACAGCTCCTCGACGGTGTACGAGCGGTCCTGCGCATGCAGCAGCAGATCGTAGATGCCGGCATCACCGCGTCGATGGTCGGAGATCAAGGCTTCGCCGCGGGCAAACCAGTTCGTCTGCGGCAACGCCGCCAGTACTTGGCGGGCATGGTCGAGGCGCTGCTCGATGCTGCCGCAGCCGACGTTGATCCGGCGCAGCACTTCCTGCATCTGGTAGACGCCGGTACGGCCGTAGGTCGCGTAGAGCAGCACGCCGATCGCGCCGCCGGCCGCGAGGACGGCGAGCAGCGCGCGCAGGCCGGCATCGGGGTCCGGCAGGTGGTGCAGGACCCCCGAGCAGTTGATGTAGTCGAACTCGCCCAGCCCAAGCCGGGGCAGCTCGAGCAGCGACGCCTGCAGCCAGCGGATGTTCTCGAGTCCGCGGATTTCGGCCCGGCGGCGCGCGATGGCGATGCTCGCCTCGCTCAGGTCGAGGTGCACGATCTCGGCGTCGGTCGCGCGCAGTTGTTCCGCGAGATAGATCGTCGCGTCGCCGGTACCGCCACCGGCAACGAGCACGCGCCAGCCGCGGCGGAAATCCTGCCGGCCGGCGAAGCAGTAGTGGTTGATCATCGGCAGCGAGTCGAGCCAGGTCGGCAGCAGCCGCCGTCTTTCCTCGTCGGGATCGCGCGGCGGATAGGGCAGCGCTTCGTATTGCTCCCGGACCTGTGGCAGGACCGCGTCACTCATGCCATGCCGCCCTGGGCACTTCGCCTGCCAAGAGTCCATCCGAAACCGGCGCCAGGCCTTGCCGGCGGCCGTCGCCCGCCCGGTGCGCCAGCAGAATCTCCTCGTAAACCGCTGGATCGCGCTGCGTCACCACCTCACCGGATCGGGGCAGCAACTGGTCCTGCAGGCGCGAGAGCCAGAAACGCAGGGCCGCAGCACGCAGCAGCAGCGGCCACGCCGCCCGTTCGCCGGCAGTCAGTGGCCGCCGGCGATGATAGGCGGCCAGCAGCAGCTGGCAGCGGTCGGCATCGATGCCGCCGCCAGCCGCGCTACACCAGTCGTTGGCGACCACCGCCAAGTCGAAAAGGAGGTCGTCGACACCGGCGAAATAGAAATCGAGCAGACCGCTGAGGCGATCACCGACGAAGAGGACGTTGTCGCGGAAGAGGTCGGCATGAATGATGCCACGGGGCAGGCCAGCGGGCCGCAAGGCCCGTTGCTGCTGCAGCTCGTCGGCCAACAGGGCGGCCGTGCCGGGACTGAGGTGCGGTGCGAGCTGCGCGGCGACTGCGCCACACCACTCCGTACCGCGCGGGTGCGGCTGGCGCAGTGGGCACGATTGCGCGGCCAGGTGCAGCTCCGCCAGCGCCGCACCGACCGCCGCACACTGCCCCGCGCTCGGAACGGCCTCGGAAGCACCGGCGAGACGACTGACGACCAGCGCCGGCCTGCCCGCGAGTTCGCCGAGATATCCGCCGCGCCGGTCGGCGACCGGCGCCGGGCAGGGAATTCCGCGCGCCGCCAGATGAACGAGCAACTGCGTGTAGAACGGAAGCTGGGCGTGCGGCACCTGCTCGAAGAGGGTCAGGACGTAATCACCGCTCGTGGTGCCGAGGTAGAAGTTCGAGTTCTGGACGCCCTCGGCAATCCCGGTGAGGTCCCGCAGCGTGCCCAGCGAATGGTTCTCGAGCCAGGCAGACACCACACTGGCGCTGAGTTCGGTGAACACCGACATGGGCGCGGTCGATGTCGGACGGGCAGCGGCAGGAAGGCTGGCGACCCGCCGCTCAGAAGGTGCCGATGGTCCACATCGGCACACTGATCGGTGGACCGCCGATCGAATGCCGCGCGAAGTTCCCGTCACCCTGATGGTCGACCAGGATGTACGGCACGCCGTGCGCCGGCGTCACCCGGATCATGTAGAGCCTGCCACCGATCCGGTGTTCCTCGACCGTGTCGCCGTCCCGCTGGACGATCGTCACTTCCGGCTCCAGCGAAGCGTCGAGCGGCGCCATTTCCGGTGGTGGCGGCGGCACTGCCGGCAACGGCTGCAGATCGGGCGGAGTCTGGGCAAGCACTGGCGCCGTGGCAAGAACCAGAGTGGCCAGAAAAGCATGGGTGCGGCGCATCGGCGGTCTTCCGGGTGATTGATCGGTTCGCCGACATGCGGCCGGCCAGCACCGATTGTAGTACAGAATCACGCGCCGTCTGCGACCGCCGGCAATCCGCAGGCGGCGCGGCCGACCGCCGAACTCTGCCATAATGCGGATGGTTCGTCGCGGCCGCGCTGGCGACGGTACGACGCGAGGCATGTCGCTCACGCCAGACGCCAGGCGCGCTCATCGTTCACCTCCATTGCCCTGACCCCGCCCATGCCCACCCTGCTGCTGGTCGACGGATCCTCCTATCTCTACCGCGCCTTCCACGCGCTGCCCGATCTGCGCACGACGCAGAGCGAGCCGACCGGCGCCCTGCACGGCGTCCTCAACATGCTGCGGCGACTCGAGAGCGACCATCAGGCGGCGGGCGTCGACTACAAGGCCTGCGTCTTCGACGCCAAGGGGCGCACCTTCCGCGACGACTGGTACGCCCCGTACAAGGCCAACCGGCCACCGATGCCCGACGACCTGGTCCGCCAGATCGAGCCGCTGTACGCCGCCATCGCCGCGCTCGGCTGGCCGCTGCTGGTCGTCGACGGGGTCGAGGCGGACGACGTCATCGGCACGCTGGCGACGCAGGCGGCGGCGCAGGGCATGCAGGTGGTGGTGTCCACCGGCGACAAGGATCTGGCGCAACTCGTCGGCCCGCAGGTCCGTCTGGTCAACACGATGAGCAACGAAACGCTCGACGAAGCCGGCGTCGTCAGCCGCTTCGGCGTCCCCGCCGGGCGCATCGTCGACTACCTGGCGCTGGTCGGCGACACGGTCGACAACGTCCCCGGCGTCGCCAAGGTGGGAGCGAAGACCGCCGTCCGCTGGTTGCAGCAGTACGGCTCGCTCGACGGGGTGATCGCCGCCGCCAACGACATCGGCGGCGCCGTCGGCGACAACCTGCGGCGCGCGCTCGACTTCCTGCCGCTGGCCCGCCGCCTGCTGACCGTGCGCTGCGATCTCGAGCTGCCGCTGACGCTCGCCGAGCTGCAGCCGCGTGCCCTCGACCGCGAACGGCTGCTCGAGCTCTTCCGGCACTACGAGATGCGCTCGTGGTTGCGCGAGGTACAGGGCACGGCTGACACAGCGGCAGCGCCGGCAGCGACACCGCCCGCCGCCACGCCCGCGGCGGCCGACGGCGCGCACCGCGCGGCCTACGAGACGATCCTCGACTGGCCGGCCTTCGACCGCTGGCGGCAGAAGATCGGCAACTGTGCGCTGACCGCGCTCGATACCGAGACCACCAGCCTCGACCCCTTCGCCGCCCGCCTCGTCGGCCTGTCGCTGGCGGTCGCGCCGGGCGAGGCAGCCTACCTGCCGCTCGCCCATCGCTACCCCGGCGCGCCGTCGCAACTGCCGCAGGACGCCGTGCTGGCCCGCCTGCAGGCGTGGCTCGAAGACCCCACGCAGGCAAAGATCGGCCAGAACCTGAAGTACGACCAGCACGTCCTCGCCAACCACGGCATCCGCCTCGCCGGCGTGCGGCACGACACGCTGCTCGAGTCCTACGTCCTCGAATCGGGCCGCGACGGCGTCCGCGGGCACGACCTCGGCCAGCTCGCCAGCCGCCACCTCGGGTTGCAGACGATCCCCTACGAAGCGCTTTGCGGCAAGGGCGCGAAGCAGATCGGTTTCGAGCAGGTGGCGATCGACCAGGCGGCAGCCTACGCCGCCGAGGACGCCGACCTCTGCCTGCGCCTGCAGCAGCAGCTCTACCCGCAGATCGACAGCGACGCCGGCCTGCGGCGAATCTACGAAGAGATCGAGATACCGGTGCGCGACGTCCTCTTCCGCATGGAGCGTACCGGCATCCTGATCGATGCCGAGCTGCTGACGCAGCAGAGCCACGAGATCGGCAAGCGCCTGCTCGAACTCGAGGAACGCGCGCATGCCGCCGCCGGGCAACCGTTCAACCTCAATTCGCCAAAGCAGCTCGCCGAGATCCTGTTCGACCGCCTCGGGCTGCCGGTGAAGAAGAAGACCCCGACGGGAACGCCGTCGACCGACGAAGAAGTGCTCTCCGAGCTCGCGCTCGACTACCCGCTGCCGAAGATCCTGCTCGAATCGCGGCAGCTCGCCAAGCTCAAGGGCACCTACACCGACAAGCTGCCGAAGATGATCAACGCCACCACCGGCCGCGTACATACCAGCTACGCACAGGCGGTGGCGGTCACCGGCCGCCTCGCCTCGAACGACCCCAACCTGCAGAACATCCCGGTGCGCACCGCCGAAGGCCGCCGCATCCGTGCCGCTTTCATCGCCCCCCCCGGCAGCCATCTGCTCTCCGCCGACTACTCGCAGGTCGAGCTGCGCATCATGGCGCACCTGTCGCAGGACGCGCGCCTGCTCGCCGCCTTCGCCGCCGGCGAGGACGTGCACCGGGCGACGGCGAGCGAGATCTTCGGCGTCGCGGCGGCGGAAGTCGGCGCCGACCAGCGGCGTGTCGCCAAGGTGATCAACTTCGGCCTGATCTACGGCATGAGCGCCTTCGGCCTGGCGCGCCAGCTCGACCTCGAACGCGGTGCGGCGCAGTCGTACATCGACCGCTACTTTGCCCGCTACCCGGGCGTCGCCGCCTACATGGAAGAGACGCGCGCGGCGGCGAAGCGCCAGGGCTACGTCGAGACCGTCTTCGGTCGCCGCCTGTGGCTGCCCGAGATCCGCTCGAGCAACGTCGGCCGCCGCCAGGGCGCCGAACGTGCGGCGATCAACGCGCCGATGCAGGGTACCGCCGCCGACCTGATCAAGTCGGCGATGATCGCCGTCCAGAGCTGGCTCGACGGCGAAGGGCTGCGCACCCGCCTGTTGCTGCAGGTGCATGACGAACTCGTCCTCGAAGTGCCAGCGGACGAACTGCCAACCGTGCGCGCCGAGCTGCCGCGGCTGATGAGCGAGGTCGCCAGCCTGCGTGTGCCGCTGGTCGTCGACATCGGTGTCGGCGGCAACTGGGACGAGGCACATTGAGACGACGCGAGAAGGCCGTCCGCAACATGCGCCCCGCGTGCCGCCAGCCACCCGCGCAGCAACGGACATGCCTGCGGCCAGGGCACGCGCGCAGCCTGCTGCTGGCGGCGCTCCTCGCCTGCGGCCTCACCGCCTGCGGCGACGCGACGCGCAACGTCGCCGTCTACCAGAGCGAGGATTTCGCCGCCGACGAGACCTTCTCGCGCCTCTTCGACGCCAGCCCCGAAGCGACCTGCGAAGCGGCCCGGCGCGCGCTGCTCAGCCAGGGCTACCTGCTGACCGCCGTCAAGCCGGATGCGGTCAGCGCCAGCAAGAACTTCCAGCCGCAGGAGGATGTGCATGTGCAGATCGTCTTCAACGTCGTGTGCACCAGCGAGGGCGGCAACGAAGAGCTGGCGACGGCCTACGTCAGCGCCATCGAGGACCGCTACACGCTGAAGAAGAACCCGAACTCGGCCAGCGTCGGCGTCGCCGCCATCGGCTCGCTGTCGATCCCGCTCGGCGCGAACGAGGATTCGCTGGTCAAGGTCGCCAGCGAGACGATCCCCGCCGGGCCGTTCTACGACCGCTTCTTCGCCCTGATGCACCGCAACCTGGCACAGCAGGCGGGTGGGCGGTAGACGGCAGCGGCATCGCCCGGCAGCAACCGGGCCCCTGGCTCGGGTGGGCGCCCGGCTTACCCGGCGCGTGCGCGGATGCGTGCGACCCTGCCGTGGCATTCCCGGTCCGGAGAGCCGCGAGTCGGCGGCGTGATGAGCCCTTACCAGAAAAGCGAGATCCCGGCCCGCTACGAGACGCTGATGGTCCTGCACCATCTGGGGCGGGGCGAACCGTTCATGATGCTGCCGGGGGACGAAGACGGCTACGGCACCCGCTGGACCCTCGGCGGGCAGCAGGTGCAGCCGGCGATCGCGCAGTTCCTGATGCGGCACGCCTTTGTGCGGGATGCCGGGCTGACCGAGTTTGGCGCTCACCAACTGCGCCTGACGCCAACGGGGCGCAGCTTTCACGACAGGGGACGGCAGTGGTGGGACGGGCTCGGCTTCTACGACAAGCTCAAGGTCATCGTCCTCGGCTGAACACGCCCGCCACCCGGCGGCCGGCCCCAACGTGCAGTGGCGCCGCGGTCGCGGCCGGCGCCCGCGCCGACCGCGGCGGCCAGGGCATCAGGAGACGGACGTGCGGATCAGGTGATCGAAGGCGCTCAGCGCGGCTTTCGAGCCTTCGCCCATGGCGATGACGATCTGCTTGTAGGGCACGGTCGTCACGTCGCCGGCGGCAAAGACGCCGGGCAGCGAGGTCTGCGTGCGCGCGTCGATCTCGATCTCGCCGTGGCGCGAGAGCGCCAGCGTTCCCTTCAGCCAGTCGCTGTTCGGCAGCAGGCCGATCTGCACGAAGACGCCCTCGAGGTCGATTCGCTGCGACTCGCCGCTGGCGCGATCGGTGTAGAGGAGGCCATTGACCTTCTGCCCGTCGCCAGTGACTTCGGTGGTCAGCGCCTGCGTGATCACCCGCACGTTCGGCAGGCTGAACAGTTTCTTCTGCAGCACCGCATCGGCACGCAGGCTGGCTTCGAACTCGAGCAGCGTGACATGCCCGACGACACCGGCAAGGTCGATCGCCGCCTCGACGCCCGAGTTGCCGCCACCGATGACGGCGACCCGCTTGCCCTTGAACAGCGGGCCGTCGCAGTGCGGGCAATAGGCGACGCCATGGCCGCGGTACTGCTTCTCGCCGGGGACGTTCATCTCGCGCCAGCGGGCGCCGGTGGCGAGGATCACCGTCCGGCTGCGCAGGCTGGCGCCGCTGGCCAGACGGACCTCGGCGAGACCGTCTTCACCGGCGGCGATCAGTTGCTCGGCACGCTGCAGGTTCATGATATCGACCTCGTACTCGCGCACGTGCTGCTCGAGGCCGGCGGCGAGCTTCGGGCCGTCGGTCTCCTTGACCGAGATGAAGTTCTCGATCGCCAGCGTATCGAGCACCTGGCCACCGAAGCGCTCGCTGACGACGCCGGTGCGCACGCCCTTGCGCGCGGCGTAGATCGCCGCCGCGGCGCCGGCCGGGCCACCGCCGACGATCAGCACGTCGAACGGTGCCCGCGCCGAGACCTTCTCGGCCTCGCGCTGCACCGCACCGACGTCGATCCGGCCGACGATCTCCTCGAGCGTCATCCGCCCCTGGCCGAAGTGCTCGCCGTTGAGCAGGACGGTGGGCACGCCCATGATCTGCCGCTCGCTGACTTCCGACTGGAACAGTGCGCCGTCGATCATCTGGTGGCTGATGCCCGGGTTGATCACCGCCATCAGGTTGAGCGCCTGCACGACGTCGGGACAGTTGTGGCAGGAGAGCGAGATGAAGGTCTCGAAGTGGAAGCGGCCGGGGATCGCGCGGATCTCGTCGAGCACGCTCGCCTCGGCCTTCGGCGGATGGCCGCCGGTCTGCAGCAGGGCGAGGATCAGCGAGGTGAACTCGTGCCCCATCGGGATGCCGGCAAAGCTGATGCGCGCCGCCTCGCCGACCCGGCCGACGGCGAACGACGGCCGGCGCACGGCATCGCCATCCTGGCGGACGCTGACCTTCGCCGACAACTCGGCGATTTCCTGTACCAGCGCGAGCATCTCGCGCGCCTGGTCACTGTCGTCGAGCGACGTGACGAGTTCGATCGGCTGCTGGATCTTCTCCAGGTAGGCGCGCAACTGGTTCCTGATGTTGCTGTCGAGCATGACTCCATTCTCCATTGACGAGTGGCATTGAAAAGGGGCCGCCAAGCTGTGCTTCGCGGCCCCTGTGCATTGGCACCCGCGGCGGCTGCCGGACTGCACGCCCGGCAGCGGCGCGTGCAGCGGCGCTCAGATCTTGCCGACGAGATCCAGCGACGGTGCCAGGGTGGCTTCACCCGGAGTCCACTTGGCCGGGCAGACCTCACCCGGGTGGCTGGCGACGTATTGCGCGGCCTGCACCTTGCGCAGCAGTTCCTTGGCGTCGCGGCCGATGCCGAGGTCGTGGATTTCGCAGACCTTGATGACGCCCTCCGGATTGACGACGAAGGTGCCGCGCAGCGCCAGGCCCTCGGTCTCGATCATGACGTCGAAGTTGCGCGTGATGTTGCCGGTCGGGTCGCCGATCATCGGATAGCGGATCTTCTTGATCGTCTCCGACGCATCGGCCCACGCCTTGTGCGTGAAGTGGGTGTCGGTCGACACGGCATAGACTTCGACGCCGATCTTCTGGAAGGCATCGTACTCATCGGCCAAGTCGCCGAGTTCGGTCGGGCAGACGAAGGTGAAGTCGGCCGGGTAGAAAACGACGACGGACCACTTGCCCTTCAGGTCGGCATCGGAAACGGGGACGAACTTGCCATTGTGAAAAGCGGTGGCTTTGAACGGCTTGATTTCGGTGTTGATCAAGGACATCGTGAGCTCTCCTTCGAGTTCGGTGGATGAAAAGAAGCGACGGACGAATCGTAGTGCAGGCGGCGGATTGGTTCCAATTGATTCTGGTAATTTCTGCCATAGCCCGGCGCTATCCGGCACGACCGCGGACGACGGGCGCATCCCCTCCTGCGCAAGGAGCAATGGCGGCGGGATCGCGCCAGCGCGACGGACGCGGATTGACGGCCGACGACCATTTCGCCGATACTCGGGGCTCTGCCGATGAGCACGAACCCCCCGCTCGGCAAGGTGATCGCCCGGTCATTCCGGCGCGCCACCTGGCGGTTGACCGGGCCCGGTCCGGGCAGTGGCGCGGCACGCGGCCGTTCGACGCAGGCAACCTTGTTTCAGGATCCGGACCGGTGAATCCCCCTTTCCCTGCACCACCCCTGCCGGCAGGCCTGCCGGCGAACGCCATGGCGGAGCCCTGGCGATGAGCATGGTCGACGTCATCGATGGCGCCAGCTTTCCACGGCTCGAGCCGATCGCCTGCCCACTCTGCGGCAAATCGAACCCGGCGCGCGTCATCCCCGCCCGCTTCGGCATGCTGACGTCGGTGGCCGAGTGCCCGCCTTGCCGCCTCGCCTACCAGACGCCGCGGCCATCCGAGGAAGCGTCGCGCGCGTATATGAACTGGCGCTGGTCCTCCGGCGACAGCTACGTGACCGATTCGGAGAACAAGCGCCGCGCCGCGCGCGCCAAACTGGAGCACGTGCAGGAAGTCCGCCCGCTGCCTGGCCGGCTGCTCGACTTCGGCGCCGGTTCCGGCGCCTTCGTCCGCGCCAGCCTCGATGCCGGCTGGCAGGCCATCGGCGTCGAACAGAGCGAAGCGGCGATCGCCCGCGCGCGCGAGTACTACGGCGTCGAACTGCAGGCGACGCTGCCCGACGAGGAGTTCGACGTGATCACCATGTGGGACGTCGTCGAGCACCTGCGCGATCCACTCACCGTGTTGCGGCTGCTGCACGACCGCCTGCGCCGGGAAGGCGTGCTGCTGCTGGAAACCGGCAATTACGAGAACTGGCGCCGGATCCTCGAAGGGGAGCGCTGGAGCCTCTATCTCCTCGACCACCACTTCTACTTCTCGCCGCACAGCCTGGAGACGGTCGTCACGCGTGCCGGCTTCTCCGCCTTCCGGGTACTCGACGTCGACCACTCGGCGCCCTCGCTGCGCCGCTCGCTGACGCGGCCACGCTGGGGCCTGCGCGCCTGGCAGACCTACCTCGCATCGAAGCGCGCCTGGCCCGAGCACGGCGACATCAACGTCATGGTCGCCGCCGCCACCGCCTGAGCGGTGCACGGGCGGGTGCCGGACGCACCCGCCGGGCGAGCGGTGACGAAGCCACAGGGCGGGAGAGGGACTCTTGAAGCCGATCAGACTCTACTGGTGGCAGGGCGAAGGCCGCGATGACCCGACCCGGCAGAATTTTGGCGACTACCTGTCGCCGTTGATCGTCGGCATGGTGTCGGGGCGACCCGTGGTGCACGCCCCGGTCGCCAGCGCCGACCTGCTCGCCATCGGCACGATCCTGAAACGGGAACGGCAGGCCCGCCGACTCCTGCTGCCGCGCCGCCTGCACATCTGGGGCAGCGGTGCCGGCGACGCCAGCGAACGATTCCCCGGCCGCCACCACTATCACGCCGTCCGCGGCCGCCACACGCTGGCGGCGATCGCCGGCGGCGGCCACGATGCCGCGCTCGGCGACCCGGGACTCCTCGTCGGCCACTACTGGAGCGGCCGGCCGCGGCCGCCGAAGCGGCACGCGCTCGGCGTCATCCCGCACTTCGTCGACCAGGACAGCGCCGCCGTCGCCGCGCTGCTGCGCATCCCCGGCGCGCGACTGATCAACGTTTTCGCGCCGATCGACGACATCCTGCACGAGGTGCTCTCCTGCGCGCAGGTGCTGTCATCGAGCCTGCACGGACTGATCATCAGCGACGCGCTCGAGGTCCCGAATCGCCGCATGATCATCTCCGACCACATCCGCTCGACGCTCAAGTTCGCCGACTACTACTCGGCCTTCGGCCTCGCCGAGCCGGCCCCGCTCGACGCCCGGCTGCTGCGCGGCAACGAAAGCCCCGAGCGCCTCGTCGGCGACTATCGCCGACCCGACGTCGACAGCCGTTGCGCCGAGCTGCTGCGCTCGTTTCCGGACGTCGTCTGAGCGGTCGTCACGAAATCGTCGCGAGCAGTCGGGGATGCCCGTCTCGACAGGGGAAGTTGAAATATTCCCGCAACGACACCGGCGACGCTCAGGTCTTCGTCAAGCTCTTCCCAGCGCAGCGCATGTCCATCGACTGCGACCCGGACCTCCTTGAGCTGATCGTCAGACGCCTGGCAAAGAATGCGAAAACGGTCTGCCGGAAAGCCGAATACCCTTCCGTCGGTCAGTTCGAGATAGATGAACCGCTTTTCAGACCAGGCCCTGATGGCTACGGGTTCGGTTTCAGTGATCATGGTATCGCTCGTTCAATGGTCGTTCGTTCTCAAGGCCCAGCCGCTCGATTTCCCGCAAGTCCCGGGGCGCCAAACCGCGGTTGCCGGCGGAGTGCACCGATCGCCCCGACCTGCCGTACCATCGTGTGCTGACAGACAGTGCTCGGCAGGAGACCCGCATGGCCCGCATCATCCCCGACGGCTGGCGCGAACTCTCGGTCACCGGAGGCGCGCAGCGCGAGATCGAAACCCTCGCCCTCCTTGCCGAAGGCCTGCCCGACGCGTATTCGGTGTATCACGCCGTGCACTGGACCGCGACCGAAGGGCGCCAGGCCATTTTCGGCGAGATCGACTTCGCCGTGGTGAACCTCGCCGGCGACATCCTGCTGATCGAACAGAAGAGCGGCTTCCTCGGCGAGACCGCCGAGGGGCTGGTCAAGCAGTACCCCGGCCGGTCGAAGAGCGTCCCCGTGCAGATCTCGCGCATGGTCGGCAATCTGCGCGGCAAGCTCGCCAGCCGCGCCGACATCCCCTCGGTGCACATCGATGCCCTGCTCTACTGCCCGGATTACACGGTCCGCAACCCGGAAACCGCCGGCCTCGTCCGCGAGCGCATCGTCGACGCCAGCATGCGCGAGCAGCTGTGCCGCATCATCCAGGAACTGCTGCCGGCGCGCGCGAAGACGCCCGCGACGCCGAAAATCGACGCCTTCCTGCGCGACCTGATCCAGCTCGACACCGACGTCAGCGCGCTGATGGGGCAGGCGCGCAACCTCGTCACGCGGGTTTCCGGCGGCCTCGCCCAGTGGGCGCGGCGGCTCGAATTCGAGCCCTTCCGGCTGCGCATCACCGGCACGGCCGGATCGGGCAAGACGCAGCTCGCGCTGGCTGAATATCGCGCCACCATCGAGGCCGGCAAACGGCCGCTCTACGTCTGCTTCAACCGCCCGCTGGCCGACCATTTCAAGCGCATCGCCCCGCGCGGCGGCGTCGCCTGCACCTTCCACCAGCTCTGCGACCAGCGGCTGCGCGACGCCGGCAAGAAACCGGACTTCAGCGCGCCCGACGCCTTCCAGCGCCTGCAGCAAAGCGCCGCGGCACTGCCGGTGGACGCCGCCTTCGTCTTCGACACGATCATCGTCGACGAGGGCCAGGACATCTCCGAGACGTGGCGCGATTTCATCTTCCGCCATGCCCGGGCCGATGCGCGCCTCCTCTGGCTGGAAGACCCGATGCAGAACCTCTACGGGCGCCCGCCGACGCCGCTGCCGGGCTGGGTGACGCTGCGCTCGCAGAGCAACTACCGCAGCCCGCGGCCGGTCGTCGAGCTGCTGCGTCGCCTGCTCCCCGGCGAACCCGCGATCGAGGCCGCCTCGCCGATCGCCGCCGACGAGATCGAGTGCCTCGACTACGCCGACACCGCCGGCCTGCTCGCGCGCGTCAAGGAAGCCATCCGCATCTGCTACTCGGCGGGCTTCAGGAAGCACGACCTCGCCATCGTCAGCTACCACGGCCGCGAGCGCTCGCAGCTGATGGCCCTCGACCGGCTCGGCCAGACCAGCCTGCGCCACTTCACCGGCGACTACGATCTCTTCGGGCAGCCGGTGTACACGGATGGCGACGTACTGGTCGAATCGGTCTACCGCTTCAAGGGCCAGTCCGCGCCCGCGGTGATCCTCACCGAGGTCGACTTCGAGGCGCTCGACGACCGGGCGGTGCGCAAGTTATTCGTCGGCGCGACGCGCTGTTCGATGAAGCTGATCCTTGTCGTGCACCAGAGGTCCGCGGCTGGGCTGCTCGAGCGCATGGGCTGAGCGATCTTCTCCCGGGAGGCGGACGTGCCCGTCTGGCGATGGTGATCCGGCCCGCGTCGGCCGGCAGTGGCGCTGGACGAAAAGGAGAGCCGCGGGTGGACCACGACGCCCACCGAATGCCCATGCAGCCGCTCGACGTGGCCCTCCTTGCCGCCGACGCGCAGAAGCGGCCGGTCCTGGTCCGTGTACGGAGCCTCGATGCGCCGGCAAGCACGAAGAAGGTAGGCACGCCATACCACCTCTCTCATAGGCAAGTTGTAAACACTCCACATCTGGAGAGCGGCGATCTGGAGCGTCACCGTCTCCCTGCTCGTTGTGGCCGATCGCTCCAGCCTCGCCGAACCGAGGGAATTGTCGAGACTGGTGCTGCCGTGCGGCCCTTTTTCGGCGACAATCGTTTCTCGTCGCCAGAAACCCGTGCCACTGAAACGAGAGACAGCATCGTGCCTCCCGCTTGGTCATGCCCATTCTGCAGCCTCCCCGAGTCACGAGTCGTGGATGGAGACGCCTTGGCCATGGTCGTACGCGACGCTTTCCCGGTATCTCAAGGGTACACCCTGATCGTCCCTCGGCGCCATGTGGCTTCATTCTTCTCGGTCACGGAGCAGGAACGAGCCAGCATCGTGCGACTTCTGGATCGGGCGCAGGCAACGCTCAGGTCCGACCACGCACCGGACGGCTACAACATCGGAATCAATGATGGGCTTGCGGCTGGGCAGACAGTTCCCCACCTGCACATCCATCTGATCCCCCGCTATATCGGTGACCACGACGACCCACGCGGTGGCGTCCGCTGGGTACTGCCTGGCAAGGCGAAGTACTGGCCATGAACAGAGACGAGATCATTCACGCATTCGACCGCATTCGGGTATGGCAGCGCGGCGACAGACGGGCAGTGCACAAGCCGCTCCTCGTCCTGTATGCGCTGGCGAGAGTCCTGAATGGCGACCCTCCGATGGTGAGTTGGAACATGGCCGAACCACGCCTCAAGGAACTGTTGGAGGAGTTCGGACCGGACGGGTCAAGCCAGACCCGCCACAACCCCTTCTGGCACCTCCAGACCGACGGTCTCTGGCAGCTCGATGGACCGGCGGAGCTACTGGCTCGCCCTGCTGCGGCAACCCCGACCCTGGCAGAGCTCCGCAAGAGCCACGTGCTGGGAGGGTTCCCTCAGGCTTTGCGCGCAGCCTTGTCGAGCGACCCCGGACTGGCCGCCACGATCGCCCGCCGCATCGCCGATGCGCACTTCCCGGAATCCATCCGCAGCGATGTGCTGGCGGCGGCGGGCCTGCCACCGGATGTCGTGGACGAATCACCATGCGGCGAGCAGCGTCGCCGTCGCGACCCCACGTTCCGCGAGAAGGTCCTTTGTGCCTATCAATACCGCTGCGCCGTCTGCGGCCATGATCTTCGCCTCGGGCGCCAGACGGTCGGCCTTGAAGCCGCTCACATCCAGTGGTTTCAGGCAAAGGGTCCGGACGAGATTCCAAATGGTATCGCCCTCTGCTCACTCCACCACAAGCTGTTCGACCTCGGTGTATTCACCGTGCTTCCCGAAGCCTACCAGATCGTGTTCAGCCAGCACCTCAACGGCAACGACGAAACCACTGGTCGATTTCTGTCATACCAAGGCGCCGGTTTGATCTTGCCACAGGCCCGGGAGTATTTTCCGCAGGCCGAATTCCTCAACTGGCACAGGAAAGAGGTATTCAAGAACCCGGGACGAGGATTGGCCCGAGAATGATCACCATCCTGACGTTACAATCCCTTCCGACCCGCTGCTTGGGCCACACCAGACGAACTGCGGCAGCCCACAACCCGAGACTGATCCCGAGCAGCAACGCGGGAGAGAAGGTCAGGCCATGAGCAACACGGAACGTATCTACGAGATCGACCAGATTCGTGGCACGCGCCAGGAGTTACCGGAGCGCCTCGGCAGCCACCGCGTCGAGAAGGCAGGACAGACGGTCGGCTCGCAATATGATCTGCCTGGCCAGTGGTTCAGCGCCCAGGATATCCATGCTCTGCTGAGCATGCGGGTGCTCATGTCGAACCTCTACGTCGGCGGCGAGCATGGACGGCAGATCCCGCTCATGCTCGCGCGTATCACCGCCCAAGACGGTAGCGCCGACAATCCGGCCGATGAGGTGCTGCGCCGAAGTCGCACCCCGACGGTCGGTGCTCTCGAATTCCGTTTTGATCAATCATGCTGTGGCCTTGCACAGCTTGGCGCCGCCAACCCGTCCCGTGGTGTGAGGACGAAACGCCCTTGCGTGACCGCAAGGGCAACACTCGCGCCCTCAGCGCCAAGTAGAGAGGCTCCTTTGCCCCACGGGCTTGCGCCGTCTCGCTGTGCCACGAGCAAGCTCAAGGAGATCCCCCAAAACGCGATTTTTCGAAAGGTCGGGCATGGCGGTCCCGGTAATTGATCTCTTTGCCGGCCCGGGTGGACTCGGGGAGGGATTCGCCTCTCTGCGGGATCGGCAGCGCCGGCCATTCTTTGAAATTCGACTTTCCATCGAAAAGGACACGGTGGCACACCGCACACTCACGCTGAGGGCCCTGTTCAGGCGTCTGCGCGGCACCAGACACGTAAGACATTACTACAGCTACCTTCGGGGCGAGATGGACGAAGGCACTTTCCGCGGGATTCCTGCCGTGGCGAGCGCTCTTGACCACGCTGCTGCCGAAGCGCGATGCCTGGAACTCGGCAAGTCCGATGAGAGCGGTATCGACTGCGCAATACGTAGTGCACTGGGGGGGCAGGAAACTTGGGTACTTATCGGGGGGCCACCCTGCCAGGCGTATTCCTTGGCGGGGCGCGCCAGGCGCGCCAAGGACAACGACTTTCACAGAGACGAAAAACACTTTCTCTATAAGGAATACCTGAGAATAATCCAAGTGCATCGACCCACCCTCTTCGTGATGGAGAACGTCAAGGGGCTGCTCTCCTCGAAGCACGCCGGCAACCCGATGTTCGGGAGGATCATCGCGGATCTTTCCATGCCGTCCGAGGGCCTTGAATACGAAATTCGATCCTTCACCAAGAGGGGTGAGGGCGGTTCGCTGGAACCCGCCGACTACCTTATCCTCTCGGAGCGTTACGGGATTCCGCAGAGCCGGCACCGAGTGATCCTGCTCGGGGTCAGGAAGGGTCTGGGCATCCCACAGCACAATTTGCTGACACGCGTATCCCCACCGGTCACGGTCGCGCAAGCCATTGATGATCTTCCTCGAATCCGGAGCAGGCTGTCGCGAGGTGATTCAGTCGAGGCTTGGCGCAAGGCTGTCCATGCTGCCCCTGCCTATGTCACGGGATGGCGGACCGAAAACGAGTCTGCCATGATCGAGAAGATGCGCACCTTTGGCACTGCGGCAACCAGTACCACCACCGGCGGCGCATTCATCTCGCGGGACTGCAGAAGGCCGAAGAGACCGACTCAACTACAGCGGTGGGTGCATGACCCAAGCTTGAGAGGAGTCCTCCAGCATGAGGCACGAGCCCACATGGCATCCGATCTCGCCCGCTACCTGTTCTCGGCCAGCTTTGCTCATTCCTTGAATTACTCTCCACGGCTGAACATGTTTCCTCCCAAGCTGCTTCCCGACCACATCAATGTTCACGTTGACCAGGGATCGACAGCCATCCCGTTCAACGATCGGTTCCGCGTGCAGTGCAGAAATGAGCCGGCCACCACGGTGGTGGCACATATTGCAAAGGACGGGCACTACTATATTCATTACGATCCGACGCAATGCAGAAGTCTCACGGTAAGGGAGGCCGCACGGCTTCAGACATTCCCTGACAATTACTTCTTTTCGGGCAATCGCACGGAGCAGTACACCCAAGTGGGCAACGCAGTGCCCCCCCTGCTTGCCCACAGGCTGGCCAAGATTTTGCGCGCGCTCCTGAACGAGATGCACAGCCGGAAAGGGATGCAAACCAACGACTCTGTACGGAGGAGGCAAGCAAGAAAAGAGCGGTGGAACCTGACGACACAGGTTCCGGTGCTTGCCGAGGCGGATCAACCAGTGGCCTGACCAACTACCAAGAGCTCCTCCTTTCCATGCAGCCAGTTCTCGACTCTCTCCGCTGTGCCCTCAACGGAATGCTTCAAGGCGCACTCCCAGACAACAGCGACGCGCCAGCCAAATCCGCGAAGCCTTTCCATATGGCGCGAGTCACGGGCAACATTTTCGTGAAACTTCTGTCGCCAGAAGTCCGCATTGGCCTTGGGAGTGGCCGTGTAGCGGCAGCCGTCATGTCGGTGCCAAAAACAGCCGTGGACGAACACTACCGCCCGGTGCTTCGGAAACACGAGATCTGGAGAGCCGGGCAGCGTCGCCACATGAAGTCGGTAGCGAAACCCTCTGGCGAAAAGAAGGGAACGAAGCACCCGTTCCGGCTTGGTGTTCTTTCCGCGAATGCTCGACATCATGCGGCTGCGCAGCGGCGTGGTCAGGACGCGCACGGTCTTGGGTACCTCCCGTTTGGATATCCGCAGGAACGGCAGCGTCGCCCGTCTGCCAGTCAATCCGAGCGCATGACGGCCGCCGAGGTGATGTCTCGGAGCTTAACAGGTGCCTGACTGGGAAGCCATGAATCCGCTACTGCGCATGGCCGTCCTCGCCGGGGTCGAGGGCGCCGTCCGCCTCCACATTCGGAGGGGTGACAACTTGGACGCCCGGGACAATGGCGGAGCGACCCCACTGATGCTCGCAGCCAGACGCAGGAGAAGGGGCGTCGTAGAGCTACTCCTGTCCGCCGGGGCAGACCCACGGCTGACTGACCGGTCGGGCCGCGACGCATTGGCTCACGCGGAACTCTCTGGGTCGGCAGAATGCGCAGCGATCGTTCGCTCGGCCTTGTCCTGCCTTCGCACCGACAACCCGTGGCCCGGCGGGAAAAATGCGACCGGCCTTGCCTCTGAGGCGGAAAAAGTTTCCCACATGGAGCCGGACAGCACGCAAGGCGAAGCCAACACAGCGACGGCGGCCGCCGAAGGGTGTGAAAAGACTTGGACACGAGCGAGGGAAGAAACTCCCTTGCCGCCGATCCGAAACATGGAACCGGTGAACGAACCGGCCGAATCTACGCCGTCGCACGAGCCCTGCGACCGTGACCGCTACCCAACGGACGGGGCAAGGTGGAGCGGACAGGACGAGTCGGACGAGAGCCACTGTTTCAGTAGGTGGGAGCCCGAAACGGAGAGCGTCGCCCCGGAGGGCAACGAGGCTGTCGTGAACGAGGTTCGCGCGCTGCACGAGGCCATCGGCAGGCACAAGGCCATCGACACCGACGAGGACTGGGCCAACATCGAGGCATTCCTGCCCGAACGCGCTGTTCCCTTGGTCCGCGAGGACGGGGAGGAGCCCAGCGTCCGCAGCCTTCTCCTGCGCGCGCTGCGAGAGGGATCCGTTCCGGAGTCGCTCCTCGTCGAGGTCTGCCTCGAGGTGGACGGTTCGCGAAACTTGGGGGCGGAACGGCTCCTTTGCTTCGTGCTGGGCGACTTGGGCGCCTCGATTGACGAGCGGGATGAGAGTGACGGAGCTCCTCACATGCCGGGCGAGACCCTCGAGGAGGAGCCCATCGTCTCCAAGGCCATGGAGCACGCAGAGGAACTCGCCTCCGGCAGAAACGAGCCCCTTCGACTGTATCTTCGCGGGTTCAAGGGTGTGCTCCTCACGGCCGAGGAGGAGCTTGCCCTCGGCAGGGCGATGGAGGAGGCGGCAGCGGATGCGCTCGACGCCTTGGCCGATTGGTCTGCCGGCGTGGCCGCCGTCCTCGATGCGGGCCGGAGGGTGGCCGGCGGCGAGGCGAACGTCGAGGCGTACAGTTCGGGACCCCAACAAGCGCACTGCTGCGAGCTGGCCTCCATGCCCGCGGATGCCGACCCTGAGGACGAGGTGGCTGATCTGGACGCGGCCGCCTCCGCATTCTTGGCGGCTGTCCGCGAAGTGGAGGCATCCGTCGGGGAGAAGGCCCGTCTTCGCTCCGCGTTGGCAGCGGCGAACCTGTCGCGCGGATTTCTCCTCGAACTCGCCAAGGCGACCGACGGCCATGGGTCAGGCGCCGACTTCGCCGCAGCGGTGACGAGGGCGGCTGCCGCACGCGAGAGGATGATCCTTTCCAACCTGCGGCTTGCCTTCTCCTTGGCACGAAAATACATGCGGTCAGGCGAACCGTTGGACGACCTCGTCCAAGAGGGAAACATCGGCCTGATGAAGGCGGTCGAGCGCTACGACTGGCGCAAGGGCTTCCGCTTTTCCACCTACGCCACGTGGTGGATTCGCCAGCAGATTTCAAGGGCCATCGCAGACAAGTCGAGAACCATTCGGATACCGGTCCATATGCACGAGACCGTCCGCCGGACCAAGCGCGAACGGGACGAGTTTGAAGCCAAGGTCGGAAGGCCCGAAAAGCTCGAAGAAATGGCTGATCGGCTGGGGCTTCCCGTGTGGAAGGCTCGACGGATACTCGAAATCTCCGAAGTCACCGCCTCGCTCGACGAACCCGATGCCGAGACGGGGCTGCCCTTGGCGGAACTCCTTCAAGGCCCGGACTCCGACGACCCTTGCCTGCGCTCCGAAGCGGCTTCGCTGCGCTCAACACTTCTGGGAATGATTGGCGAGTTGGAGGAACGTGAGGGCCAAGTCGTCACCTTGCGCTTCGGGCTCGGGGACGAGGATCCAATGACCCTCGAAGAGGTTGGACAGCGGTTTGACCTGACGCGCCAGCGGATTCGCCAAATCGAGGCCAAGGCGCTGCGCAGGCTCTCCCACGCGACCCGCAAAGAGATCCTTTCCGTCTACATGGGCGACGGCTTTGGACAGAAAAGGGAAGGGCCGGCGTGTGGCAATCCTGAGGACGAATCCAAGTTGGAGGAGTCGGGGTGAGAACGAAGTGTTTGCCATCCCTCACCTACGCGATGCAAGCAAAATGACGGGCAAGACTCGCCACGCCCCGCCCAAGGCAGGGGCAATGCTTGAGGCCCTTCGCGGCCTCGGCTACTCGACGGCATCCGCCTTGGCGGACGTGATAGACAACGGAGTCTCCGCTGGCGCTACCGAGGTCCGGGTCGCGTTCGACTGGAAGAGTGGTGACAGCAGGATCTCGGTTCTTGACGACGGAAGGGGCATGACCGACTCCGAACTCGAAGCCGCGATGACCCTCGGCGCGAAGAGCCCGCTGGACGAGCGGTCGGCGGACGACTTGGGACGCTTCGGCATGGGGCTCAAGACCGCCTCGTTCTCGCAATGCCGCCGGCTGACCGTAGCCTCCAAACGCGAAGGCGGGGAGACCTCCTGCTTGCGCTGGGACTTGGACGCGCTGGCGTTGTCGGACGGTGGCTGGAACATGCATGAAGGGCCGGCCGAAGGCTCCGAGGCGTTTCTCGAACCGCTTTCCCCCTTGCGCTCGGGGACCCTGGTTCTTTGGGAGCGACTCGACCGAATCGTAACGCCCGGCTACGACGTCGACCACTTTGGCGACCTTGCCGACGACGTCGAGTTGCGTCTCGGCATGGTGTTCCACCGCCTTCTGGAGGGGCATGTGCCGACCTTCAGGCTCTTCCTGAACGGAAAGCCGGTCAGGCCTTGGGACCCATTCATGGCGGGACACCCTGCCAAGCCTTGGGACTCGCCCACCGCCAAGACTGCCTCCCAGTTCGGGGCAATCGAGGTCCAGTGCCACGTTCTTCCACACAGGGATCGCCTCTCCGAGGACGAGTTCAAGCGGGCCGGCGGCCCCGAGGGCTGGACCTCGCAGCAGGGGTTCTACGTCTACCGAAACCGCCGCCTGCTTCTCGCCGGCGGATGGCTCGGCTTGGGCCAAGGCAGGGCTTGGAACCGCGAGGAGTCGCACCGCCTCGCGCGCATCCGCCTCGACATCCCCAACACGGCCGACGCGGAGTGGAAAATCGACGTCAAGAAATCAACCGCCAAGCCGCCGGTTCTCGTCAGGGCGTGGCTTACCAAGCTCGCGGAGGACACCAGGGAGAGGGCGCGAAGGGTTTTCGCCTTTCGCGGGGCTCCCATCCCCGGCCCGGGCGGGGCGCGGGTCGAGCAGGCTTGGCGGGTCGAGCGGCTGAGGGACGGTGTTCGATACAGAATCGACGAGGCCCATCCCGCCGTCGCGGCGGTCATCGAGGCCGCGGGCGACCGCTCCGACTTGGTGAGGGCCATGCTCCGCGTCATCGAGGAGACGGTACCTGTCCAGCGGATCTGGTTGGACACCGCCGAGAACAGGGACACGCCGAAGACCGGGTTCGCCGGCGAGTCGCCAGGGGCGCCCGAGGGCGTGCAGCGGGTGCTGCTTACCCTATACCGCGACATGACCGGCCGGCGCGGCATGAGTCCGGAGGCCGCGGTCCGCGCCCTGTCCGCGACCGAGCCGTTCCAAAACTATCCGGCGCTCGTCGCCTCCCTGCCGGGAGAGGACGGGGCTACAGAGGGGGGCAGCAAGTGACCGAAGACGAAGGCAAGACATTCCAGAGGGTTCTGAGCGTCGCCCAGACTCTCCTTCAGGCCGACAGGGAGACCGGGACGGTCACGCCGGCCCTCATTCTCGAACAGGTCGAGGTGGCCGCCATGGTGGTCGCACGCGGAGCGTCCTTCGACAAGCAGGCCGCCGTCGCCGAACTCATCCGGCGGTTCAGCCTCTGGATCGGGAAGGACTCGACCCTTGCGGACAACGAGGGGCACAAGGTTTGGCTCACGGCGGCCCGCAAGAAGGACTGGCCCTATTGGCAGCGCTACCAGTCTATGCTGGAGACGAAGATGTCCGTCAAGGCGGTGGACGCGCTCGATGAGTCGACCGACCACATCCTCGGGCTCCTTGAGGACCCCAAGCGCGAGGGAAGGTGGGACCGCCGGGGGCTCGTCGTCGGCCACGTGCAGTCGGGCAAGACTGGCAACTACACGGGGCTCGTCTGCAAGGCCGCCGACGCCGCCTACAAAATCATCATCGTTCTGGCCGGCCTGCACAACAACCTCCGCTCGCAAACCCAGATTCGCCTCGAAGAGGGCTTCCTCGGATACGAAACCTCCGCCAAGGGCGATTCCGTCCGAGTCATCGGGGTCGGCGAGTTCGACAGCGACACCGAAATCAGGCCCAATTGCGCGACGAACCGCTGCAACAACGGGGACTTCAACACGAAGGTCGCCCAGCACTACGCAATTTCCCCCGAGCAGCGGCCGTGGCTTTTCGTCGTGAAGAAGAACAAGACCGTCCTTGAGCGCCTTCTCAAATGGATTCGCAACCACGTGGCTGACTCCAAGGACGCCGACGGCCGCCCTCTGGTCACCAACTTGCCGCTTCTTCTCATCGACGACGAGGCCGACCACGCGTCGGTCGACACCGGCGAGCAATTGTTCAACCCCGACGGGACGCCCGACGACGAGCACCAGCCAAAGGCGATCAACAGCCGAATCCGGAAAATACTCCATGCGTTCGCCAAGAAGGCCTACGTCGGATATACGGCCACCCCGTTCGCGAACATCTTCATCCACCGCCGCGCGGCGACGAGCGAGGAGGGGCCGGACCTGTTTCCGCAATCCTTCATCGTCAACCTTGCCGCTCCCTCCAACTACATCGGCCCCGCCAAGGTCTTCGGCCTTCGCTCCCAGGACGGGCGCGTCGGCGGCTTGCCCTTGGTCAGGGAGGTGTGCGACCACGTGGACTCCACCGGCAAGGAGGGTTGGATGCCCGCCAAGCACAAGACCGACCACGTTCCCCTCTGGCAGGGCAACGACGCGGTCCCGCCGTCCCTGCGGGCGGCCGTCGGCTCCTTCGTGCTCGCCTGCGCGGCCAGGACGCTCAGGGGGCAGGGAAGGCAGCACTCTTCCATGCTTGTTCACGTCACGCGCTACAACTCCGTCCAAGAGGACGTCCGCCGGCAAGTGCAGGACTTGATCAAGCGGTTCAGGCAGAGGGTCGAGCGCGGATTCGAGCGCGACGAGCTTCTTGACGAGTGGCGCGGCCTCTGGGAGTCCGATTTCGCGCCCACCTCGGAGGCGCTCGCCAAGGCGCTGCCCGGCTTGGAGTCCGAGTGCGCGTTGCCGGCATGGGGTGAGATCGCGGCGGTCTTGCCGGAGACCCTCAGGGACATCGACGTCAGGGCCATCAACGGGACCGCCAAGGACGCCCTGGACTACTCGGAGAACGAGGGAACGGGCCTGAAGGTGATTGCCATCGGCGGGGACAAGCTCGCCCGGGGCCTCACCTTGGAGGGACTTTGCGTCAGCTACTTCGTTCGCACCTCGAAGATGTACGATACCCTGATGCAGATGGGCCGCTGGTTCGGCTACCGCCCCGGATACATTGACCTTTGCAGGCTCTACACGAGCGGCGACCTTGTGGAATGGTTTGGACACATCGCCGACGCGGCGGAGGAATTGCGGCAGGAGTTCGACACGATGGCGGCCGTCGGCGCGACGCCAGAGAACTACGGAATGAAGGTGCAGTCCCACCCCGTGCTCATGGTGACCTCGCCGCTGAAAATGCGCTCGGCGAAAAGCCTGCAACTCTCGTTCAGCGGGGACGTGCTTGAAACTGTGGCCTTTCACCGCGACCCGGCGATTCTCGCCACAAACCTCGCCGCGGCGGAGAGGCTGCTCGAAGCGGCCGGGACTCCCGACGAGAACGGCTCCATCGTCCGCGCGCGCGGAGCCTCGACCCAGGAGTGGAAGGGGTTTCTCTGGAACGACGTGCCCGCTGATCTGGTGGCCGACTTCTTTTCCTCATACCTGACCCACCCTGCTGCCCGGAAGGTCAACAGCGCGCTTCTGAGCGACTTCGTCCGCGCCATGGCGGCGAACGGCGAGTTGACCTCTTGGACGGTGGCCCTCATGGGCGGAGGCGAGGGGGAGTCGCACGAGTTTTGCGGTCGCCACGTCGTCGAAAAGATGATTCGGCGCAAGCCGAAGGAGGGAGGGGGGCACTATTCCATCGGACGCCTCCTTTCACCAAGGGACGAGGCAATCGACCTCGACGAGGCCGCGTGGGCCGCAGCCATGGACGTTACCCTCGCCGCCTGGACCAAGGACCCGGCCAGGCAGACGGAAACGGAAAGGCCGGAGCCGCCGAAAATTCCTGGCGGACCCGCCATTCGGAACGTACGCGGGTTCGGTGCGCAAGGCGTTCCCGCCGCCCCGGAGCGGGGCCTTCTCCTGCTCTATCCGCTCGACCCCGGGTTTGCCGAGATGCCGGCCGGGTCGCCGCCGGTCACAGCCTTTGGCGTGAGCTTCCCGGGCAGCAGATCCAACACGACCGTCAAATACGAGGTCGACCATCTGCTTTGGGAACGCGAATACGGAGGGGTGGACTGATGTCTGGCGCGGCGACACGGGTCGTGGCGAGCAGGCGTTTCGGAACCGCCGTCGTCGAGGTGGCCGTCGGGGACATAACCGAGCAGCACGGCTGCGACGCCATCGTGCACCCGACGAACGAGCGGATGGCGCTCGACGGGAAGGTCGGCACCGCGATTCGCGCAAAGGCCGACGCGGCCGCGTTGGCCGAGGCATGCCGAAAACTGCCGCCGCTGGAACGGTGTTCGGCGGCCCTCACGGCCGTGACGGGACTGCCCAGCCCGAACATAATCCACTGCCGCGCCCCGCGGCACGGGGGCGCGGACGCCTCCGAAGGCTTGAGGGACGCCTACCACAACGTCCTGGAACTGGCCGAGGAATCGGGGTTCAACTCGCTTGCCGTTCCGGCGTTGTCGGCGGGCTCTAAGGGATTCACGGCGAAGCTTTCCGGCCGCTTGGCGATGGAGGCGGTCAGGGACGCGAGCCCGGCCTATTCGAACCTCGGTAGAATCCGGTTCGTGCTCGCCGACGAACCGTCGGCCTCCGCGTTCTCGGAGGCTCTGATGGCGGAGCCTCCCGTCTCGGAAAGCCGCGTTCGAATCGATCTGCCGAACGAATATTCCGCGGCCGACCTGAACGCGCTTAGGCGCGGGCTCTTTGGCGACCAAGACACAAAATGGTTTTTCTACCACGAGGCCCCTTGGCTGTTTGTCCACCGCGGAAACAGGCGGTTCGGCTCGGGCCTCTCCTTCTCCCTGCTCCTGCCTGAACAAGACGCCGACTCGGGAAGAGTCGTCGAGGCGTGGGCCGAGGCGTGGGTCTTGGAGGCCCTGGGAATGGGCAAGGAAGAAGCGGAGGGATTTGTCTCCGGCCTGCTGGACGACCGGTTTGGCCTCCTGCGCCTCGTGGGCGAGAGGGAGAGCGTCAGCGGCGTGACGTTTTGGGCGAAATACGGAAAGATTGTTTTCGAAAGCTCGTGTTGCGAGCGACTTCTTACGCCGGAGGAGGGCGAGCGGCTGGGGCTTCGGCTCGTGGAACTCTCCCGCGCCTTGGGAAGGGGCGAAGGCTCATGAGCGGCGGCGTTTTCACGGTATATGGTTTGTCGTCCTGCGGACGCTTGGGAGGTTTGCATGGCAAGGCCGATTGACGAGTTCGTCGCCGCTTGGGCAGCGTTGTCCGGGAGGGACCCTGGCGAGGGTGGCTGGCGGGGGATTCCCGTGACGCCCGCCGGAGGTTGCGGGCTGTGGGCCGCCAGGCGGTTTCCAGGAAACGAGGAGGCCCTTCTGGCACGGTTCCCGTCCGCCAGGCTCGGACCCTCCGAGCATCTTCCCGAGGGAAGGGGCTTCGAGATCGTAAAGGCCGACCCTTACGACGACGGAAAGACTTGGCTCGCCCTCTCGCGGCGCGAGTCAGGAAGCGCGGACCTTTTCGCCGAGATGGTCGGCGACGTGGCCGGGGCTATGGATGCTGCCGTTCACGAAGGGGAGGAGAGGATCCTTAAGGCCATGCTCCGAAGGGTGCGCATGTGGCAGGCCTTCATGGGCAAGGGCGCGAGGCCCCTCGGCCCGGAGGCGGAGGCGGGCCTCGCCGGCGAAATATCCTTCCTGTCGGCTCTTCTCGACGCGGGCGTCGAAGCGGAGGTCGCCTTCAAGGGGTGGGTGGGGCCGGACGACGCCCCCCAGGACTTCGCTCTCGGCGACGGGGCGGTCGAGGTGAAGGCCACGGTCTCCACGGCGGGCTTCCCCGCCAAAATAGGCTCCCTCGAGCAGTTGGACGACTCCGTCCTCTCGCCGCTTTTCCTCGCCGGCATTCGCTTCGCGGTGGCCGAGTCGGGCACGACCCTCCCGGAGCGGGTGGCGGAGATGGAGCGGAGGCTTTCCGCGACCCCCTTCGCGGCCTCGGCGTTCCGCGAAAGGACGTTCGCCGCCGGCTACGCCGACTCGCACGCCGACAAATACACGCGCCGCTTCCTAGACCAAGAATGCCACGTCCTCGCGGTGGAGGACGGCTTCCCGAGGCTCGTCCGCGGCAACGTTCCCGAGGGGGTCTCGAAGGCCCTTTATGAGATTGACCTCGGCCGCGCATCCGCCCACCGGACGGATTTGAGAGCGGCCCTGCAACAACTTGGAGTGATTTGATGACGCTTTCCGATTTTCTGATCGAAACGCAGGCCGAGGTGAGGGCCCAGATGAGCGACGGGTCCCCGTACGCCGAACTCGTGTTCGCCGAGGTGGTCATGCAGCACCTCGCGGACGTGGGCATGACCTTCGACCCGGTCGTCTGCCACTACCAGGCGGAGGTCGGCAGGGGGCGCGCGAGGCTGCGCATCACCGGATACGCCGTCTCCGAGGAGACGGACCAGCTTGACTTGTTCGTGAGCCTTTACGACGGGGCCGAGGCGCTTCTTCCCATTCCCGACTCGGAGACGACGGCCGCCGTGGAGCAGTGCCTTCGCTTCCTCACGCTGTGCGCCTCGGGGAAGATGGCGGATGAGATCGACCAGTCGCACGACGCGCACCTGCTGGCCCTCAACATCCAGAGCATCTACAATGACTTGGAGCAAATCCGCGTGTTCGTCCTCACCGACAGGGTGGCCAGGTCCAAGAGCTTCAAGACCCGGGAAATCGGCGGCAAGAACGTGAAGCTCGAGGTCATGGACATCGAGCGGCTGTTCCGCCACCGCTCCGAGGGCAAGCCAAGGGATGAACTGGTCGTCGACTTCAACGAGGTCTCCGGCTCTCCGCTGCCTTGCGTGTTCGTTCCGGGAGACACGGGCGACTACGACTACGCACTGACCGCCATTCCGGGGGAGGCGCTGCGCTTCGTCTACGAAAAGTTTGGCCCCCGGCTATTGGAGGCCAACGTCCGCTCGTTCCTGAGCGTCAAGGCGAAGGGCGTGAACGCTGGTATTCAGAACACCCTCCGCACCGCGCCTGAGCGTTTCATGGCCTACAACAACGGCATCGTCCTAGTGGCCGACGAGATGCGCCTCGACAGGGCCGCCGACGGCTCGCCCGGCATCGTCTGGCTTCGCGGCATGCAGATTGTCAACGGCGGGCAGACCACGGCCTCCATATTCTTCGCCAAGAAGAAGTTCGGGGAGACGAACCTGACCAGGGTCAGGGTCCCTGCCAAAATCATCGTCATGAAGGAGGAGGACCCCGCCAAGGAGGAGGCATTGGTCTCCGACATCTCGCGCTTCGCGAACTCCCAGAACGCTGTGCGGCAGTCCGACCTCTCGGCAAACAAGCCCTTCCATGTCGGAATCGAGAGCCTGTCGCTCTCCGTCTACTGCCCAGACGGCTCGGGACGCTGGTTCTACGAGCGTGCCGCAGGCAGCTACAATACCCTTCTATCCCGCGAGGGCACGACGCCGGCCAAGCTGCGGGCGTTGAAGGAGTCTGTTCCCACCGCGCGGAAAATCACCAAGACCGAACTCGCGAAATACGTCTTGGCTTGGGACGCCCAGCCCGATGTGGTGGGCCTGGGTACCCAAAAGTGCTTCGACCGATTCATGTCGGGGCTGGCCTCCGCCGAGGCCGACGGCCGCGCCGTGGTCACCGACGTTTCCTATTTCAAGGACCTTGTCGCAAAGGCTCTGATATTCAAAGCCGTGCACAAAACGGCTCGCCCCTTGGTTTCGGCCTTCTTGGCGAACGTCGCGGCCTACACGGTCGCCGTGGTCGCGCGCACATACGGGAGCGCCTTCGACCTGAAGCGTGTGTGGAACAGGCAGGGCGTCTCCACGCAATTTGTCCAGCAGGTCGAGGTTTGGGCGAAGGAGGTTGCTGAACGTCTCCACGCGACCTCAAATGGGAGAATGATTTCCGAATGGGCGAAGCGTCCGGAGTGCAAGGAGGCCATGTTCGCCCGGCCGTTCTCCGCCCCGTTGTTCGACGTTCCGGAGTCCCGTCGGAACGCCGATTGACCGAGCTCGACGAAGTGCTGGGATCGGGCTGCGGCCTCTTCTCGGGTGAGCGCATCGCCTGGACGGTATGCGCTTCACGCCGGAAAGGGCGCGCTGGGTCGCTGCCGAGCGCTGGCACGGGAACCAGGAGGGCGGGTTTCTCGCGGACGGCCGCTACGAGCTGCGCGCTCCCTACACCGACGACCGCGAGCGGATCATGGACGTCATGAAATACGGCGGCGACCGCGCGCTCATCGCGCCGGAAGCGCTCACGGCGCGGGTGGCGGCCGAGTTCGCGGCTGGGCTGGCGCGCCACTGATCCGGGAGCTGACCGGCTGCACGGCTGTCCGTCGGTGCCGCGCAGCGCACGATGCATCCGAGCCTGCTCCTGCGCGAGGAATCGGCTGCGCGGCAGGTGCCAGTTGCGGCTTGCCGCCGGTTCGGGCAGCCGCTCTGGGCCGCATCCGGAGAGCGATACCGACCGACGGGTGACGATGGCGAATCTCCCCTCGCCCGCACGCGGGAGAGTGGTCGGGGGAGAGGGGAACGGTGGTGGCTTGCGCCCTCCGGAGTATCCGGCGAAGCCATGACCGTTGGCTCGATTCAAGTGGCGCGACCGCAACCCGGGAATCAGCCGGCCTTCAGCCAGCCAACCAATTCAGCCTTGCTCGGAATGCGCCCGGCAACCTTGACCTGCTCGTCGACCACCAGTGCCGGCGTCGTCATGATCGGATAGGCCATGATTTCGTCCATCTCCTTCACATGCTCAAAGGCCGCCTCGATTCCGAGCTCGGCCACGGCCTCGCGGGTCAGTTGTTCGAGACGATTGCACTTGGCGCAGCCACTTCCGAGAATCTTGATGATCATGCTTTCACCTCTATGAGCGTCTTGCGATGGGCTTCAATCCAATTCAGGGTACCGACGATCAGCGCAATGAAGCCGCCGATCACACCCGCCAGCAGCCATGACGACGTGCCATCGACCCAGGCGCCGTAGGCCAGGCCCGACACCGTCGAGAACAGCGCCACCAGCCCGACATAGGTCCAGGCCCGCAGCTTGCCGATGATGGCGGCGGTGATCAGGATGCTCTGCAGCGACAGTTCCGGGTCGGCCATCAGGTAGGCAATGAGCGGCCCCGGGTGCATGCCGAGCGACAGGAACATCTTGGCGATGGGGACTTCGACCAGGGTCGGGAAGTACATGAAGACGCCGAACACGACGCCAGCCAGATTGGCCAGCACGGTGTTCTCGCCAGCCACCATGCGAATCCACTCGGGCTGGATGAACACGCGGACGACGCCGACGAGGAACACGCCGACCACCAGCAGCGGAAAGATCTGCTTCACGAAGCGTCCGGTTTCCCACAGCCACTGCTGCACATCCCAGGGATCGAAGCGGCGAGCCAACCGAACGAGCGCCAGACAGAACAGCGTCACCGCGAGGCTTCGCCCGGTCACGGTCAGCGCGATGCCGGCATCGTTCACCTTGCAGCCCAGCGCGGCAAACACCAGGGTCACGATCGTCAGCCCAAGGGCGATGGGCGTGCAGCGGTTGAAGCCTTCATCGACCTTGCCCAGCCCGCGCCAGGCGAACACGCCGATGGCCGCCAGCAGGGCAATCAGGATGGCCCCTTGCAGGCTCAGGCCTTCCGCACCGACGGCTTCATCGACCGGCACCCAGCGGTCGAGGGTTTGCTGGATGGCCGTTGCGCCGCCCCACGGCAGTTCCACAGCGAACAGTACGGCCTGCAGGAAGTCCAGCTTCAGCGTACCGGAAATCAGGAGTGCCACCAGCGCCCCGATGAAGAGCAGCGTCTTGCCCGGGATGCCACCACCTTCGGCAAAGGTCTGGGCATCAGCCACCCGCGCCACGTCCGTCTCGCGGAAGATGATGGCCATGATCATGCCGATGCCAATGCCGAACGACAGCGCCAGCAGGATGCGGGCAGTGGCGAACTCGGCGCCGAGTGCGACGCCGGTATAGGCCAGGGCCAGGATGTTGGCTGCGGGGGCGAAGAACAGGAAGGTCACCGCCGGGCCAAGGCCAGCACCCTTCTTGTAGATGCCGGCGAACAAGGGCTGGATGGTGCAGGAACAGACGGCCAGCAGGCTGCCGGCGCCGGCGGCGGCCGAGTAGGACTTCCACTTCGGCGCATCGGGTCCGAGGAAACGGATGATCGACTGCTGCGGCACCAGGGCCGACAGCGCGCCGGCGATGAAGAAGGCCGGCACCAGACAGAGCAGCACGTGGGCGGCAAGATAGGAGACGAGGCTGGCGAGGCCGCCTTGCAACGCGGTCATCATCCAGTTCATGGGTCACTCCCTGTTGCCCTGGTTTTCTGCGTCCTTGCGTACGGCCCCATCGCGGCGTTCGCGACCTTCGCCACCAGCACGGCCGGCATCGGCCACGCGCCCATCCCGGTCATGGCGGCCTGCCGTGAAAGTCGCCTTGGCGACTCACCCAATCCGACCCTTTTTTCGGTCACGGCATCGGCGGCAACGACACCCGCCGCCCGGGCACGGGGCACGCGCGAAATCCGGGGGCCTTCATGCCTGGACGCCCTTGCGCTTCCACAGGCGGCCGAAATCGAAATCAAGGGCGCATCGGGACAGTTCGAAACGGCAGGTCTCGTCGTGGAAGTCGCCGACCTTGCGATATTCGCCCTGCACCAGACGCCACACCTTGGCCTTTCTTGCCTCCGGGTAGACCAGCACGTAATGGGACACGCCTTCCGCGCGGTACAGATCGAACTTGAGGACTTCATCCCGGCGGGCAGTCCTGGGCGAGATGACTTCGAAAATCAGATCGGGGGAGCGGGTCAGCCGCTCACCCTCAGGTTGGTGGCAGATCACCAGCACGTCGGGCCGGACGACGGTGTCCTGGGCAAATTCCACGTCGATTGCGAACGCCGCCTGGCAGTGCGGGCAATCGTCGAGCGATTCGTCGAGTTGCCGGAATGCGGCGGCGCTCAGCCGCTGGTGATCGAAGCCGGGCGACGGGGCCATGGCTGCCGGTTGGCCGTGAATCAGCTCCCAGTCACCTTGCCATTGCTGGTAATCCTGCACCGTGTAGGCTTCGCTTGCTGGCCGCATGGGCATGGCGCTGATGATTCCCTTCGTTTGCAGACGGACCGGGGTCCGACGGAGCCTCATCAGTGTATGAAGCCCGGCCGATGGCCGTCAAGCTTGGTCTTCGCATTGCGGGAGTGCTTCGCTACAGCGCCGTTGGGCGGCGAAAGGACCTCATGGAGCGCGCAAACGGTGGCGGGCAGCGCGTTGTTGGATCGCGTCCGGGTCGCCCCCGGGCGTGCGGTATGATTTTCCGGTTTCCGGCGTGCCGGGTTGATTGAGGATGGTTCTCACGGAGTTGGTCAAGCTCGGCAAGAAGCGACAGGTATCGATTCCCCGATCGATAGTGAAAAAGCTTGGACTCGAAGGCGATATCGCGCTGCTGGTGGACACCACCGGTGACGGCGCCATCGTGCAGCGTCCTGCGGCGGTTTATCCCGTCGAAATCGAGAAGCAGTGGCTCGCCGCCGGCCTCGATTCGCACAGGGTGGTCTGCGTCGGAGTCGCCAATGGCCCGGGTGCGTTGCCCGACGCTGCGGTACGATGAGTGCCGTCTTCGATCTTGCCGAATGGCAGCGTCGCGGTCCCGATGCGTTTCCGCCGCAGTGGGCAACCGCCTGGGGCGACGATCACTTCGGTCCGTGGGCAGATCTGCAGGTCGCGGGCGAAGTGCAACGCCTGCGCTGGATCGAAGCGGGCGGGCACACAGACTGGAACTCCGGCTGTCCCCGGAACTCGATGTCGTTCATGCGGCAAGCTGTTCGAGCAGCACGATGCGTCCGAGATGGGCCGCCTTGTCATGGTAGCGGCGGTCGGCAGTAATCATCAGCGCTTCGCTTTCGATCGCGGTGGCGTGGTACAGCGTGTCGAACAGGTGGTGTGACAAGCCGACGGCAAGCTCCACGGCGCGATGATAGATCATCGGCGTGTCGATGATCTGGATGCCTTCGAGCAGGTTCAGGTCGTCAAGGTCGGCGGCGGCAGTGGTCGGCGCGCGGCGCGCCAGCACGCTGGCTACCTCGGCTTTCCAGTGCGCCGGCTGCACCAGCGAGACTTCCGCCGCCCGCAGTCGCAGAAACAGCTCCAGCGCTTGCAGTGTATCGGCTTCGTCCGCCGCATCGGGCAGGAACCATTTGATCGCGACGCTGGCGTCGATCACATAGCGGGTCATCGCCCCGGGATGCCGTGGGCGCTGTCGGATTCGGCCCGGATATCGTCGCGCATCTGGAGGATCTCCTCGCTGGAAACATGCGGCGCCTGTTGCCGGCGCACGAGGATACGCATGAACGCGGCGTCGCTTTGCGCCTTGCGCCGCGCCTGCGCGACGGCTTCCTGCAACAGGCGGGTCACGATGGCGCTCTTGTTTTGGTTGGCAAAGGTCTGGTTGAAGCTTTCCTTGACGTCGTCAGGAACGCTGAAGTTCATGGTAGCCATGGCTTGCTCCGGTTGTGGAATATTTCAACAATAATGATATTTCCGGGAGCAAGGCGCCGCAAGGACTTTCGTCAAAGTCAGGGCGGAATTCCGGTGTCGAAATCCGTCGGTGACGACGAATCGTTTGCCCAATCGCGTTTGCCGCGAGGAATCTTCCGGCATTGCTGCCATGAGGTCTTTCCGCTCGTCTGTGCACGCTGCGGCGGCGAGATGCGAATCATCGCCGTCATCACCGACGCCGGTGCCGTCCAGAAGGTGGCAGCGGCCATTGAGTCCGATGCCGGTGAATCCCTGCCTGATCTGCGTCAGGCGCTGTTGGAGGCGAAGGCGGGTCTCGGGCGGGCCACAACGCCAGGGCAGATCCTGGTGCGCCAGGCGCGGGAAAAGTCCGGCCTGACCCAAGCGGCCTTCGCTGCGCGCATTCAAACCCCCGTGGCAACGTTGCGAGATTGGGAACAAGGCCGGTTCGCGCCCCCGGGGGGCGTCCTGTGCCTGCTTCGGCTGATCGTCAAGCACCCCGAGTTGTCGCAGGAACTGGCGGAAGCATGAAGCACGCGCGCTGGCGCCCACAGCACCACCGCGCGGGCTGTCTGCTGACTGCTCAACCGTAGCGGCCATCTCCGGGCCCCTGCCACCCGCCATGCGCAGCCATCGCTGCTCGCTCGCTCAAGGCGCTGACTTACTCGCGGCGGGGCGGTGCATGAGCACGTAGAAGACGGCAACGAAGGGAATGGCGAGAAAGGTGGAGGCCAGCATGCCGCCGAAGACGACGGTACCGAGCGCCTGCTGGCTCGCGGCGCCGGCCCCGGTGGCGGTGAGCAGCGGCACGACGCCGAGGATGAAGGCCAGCGAGGTCATGACGATCGGCCGGAACCGGCGCCGCGTCGCTTCGATCGCCGCCTCGGTCGGCGCCATGCCGGCGGCCGTCAGCAGGCGCGCGAACTCGACGATGAGGATCGCGTTCTTGGCCGCCAGGGCGGTCATCAGCACGAGGCCGATCTGCGTGTAGATGTCGATCGGGAAGCGCCGCAGCAGCAGCGCGATGACGATGCCGACGAGCGCCATCGGTACCGTCAGGACTACGGCGAGTGGATCGGTCCAGCTCTCGTACTGCGCCGCGAGGACGAGGAAGACGAGGACGATCGACAGCGCGAAGAGGAAGTAGGACTGGTTGCCGATGAGCTTTTCCTGGTAGGCGAGCCCGGTCCACTCGTAGGCCATGCCGGGCGGCAGCGTCGCCGCGGCGAGATCGTGCATCCGGCCGAGCGCCTCGCCCGAGCTGTACTTCGGCGTCGGGATGCCGATCAGCGCGGCGGCCGGGTAGAGGTTGAAGCGATAGATCAGCTCCGGGCCGAGCATCGGGCGCAGATCGGCGAGGACGCCGAGCGGCACCATCTGTCCGCTGCGGTTGGCGACGGCGAGATTGCGGATGTCCTCGACGCTGCGGCGGTAGTCCCCATCGGCCTGCACGCGCACCTGGAAACTCTGGTTGAACTGGTTGAACAGGTTCACGTAGCTCGATCCGAGATGGGTCTGCACCGTCCGGAACACCTCGTCGACGGGAACGCCGAGGGCCCTGGCCAGGTTGCGGTCGAGATCGAGAAGGAGCTGCGGGCTGTCGGCGCTGAAGGTGGTGAAAGCGAGGCGAAGGAACCCGGGCTCGTCGCTCGCCCGGCGCAGCAGTTCGTCCGTCGCCGCCTGCAGCCCCCGCGCCCCGAGACCCGCGCGATCCTCGATCATCATCTGGAAGCCAAAGGCAACCCCCAGGCCGGGAATCGGCGACGGCGGCAGGACGGCGAAGCTCGCCTGCGGGATCGACCGGAACTGCTGCTGCAGCTCACCGATCAGCTGCAACTGGGAGAATCCTGGCGGGCGCCTGTCCCAGTCGTCGTAGATGACGAAGGTCGTCACCGCGTTGGCGATCCTGGCCGAGTCGAGCGCGGAATAGCCGCCGATCGTCACCCAGCCGCGGACGCCGGGGGTCTTGCCGAGCAGTGCATCGACGCGGGCGGCGACCTCGCGCACGCGCGGCTGCGCCGCGCCGGGCGGCAGCTTGGCGGTGACGACGCAGTAGCCCTGGTCCTCGAGCGGCATCAGCGCCGTCGGGTAGACGGCGAAGACGCCGGCGGCGAGCCCGACCAGCGCCAGGAAGACGCACGCCATGCTGCGCGGCCGCTGCGCCATCCAGCCGACGAGGCCGAGGTAGCGCTGCTCGAGCGCGCCGTAGGTGCGGTTGAAGCCGCGGTAGAACGCGTTCGGGCGGTGCTGCGGCGGGCGCGGCTTGAGGTGGAGCGCGCACTGTGCCGGCTTGAGCGTCAGCGCATTGAGCGCGCTGATGATCGCGGTGGCGGCGATGACGAGCGCGAACTGGCGGAACATCTGGCCGCTGATGCCGGGCAGGAACGAGGCCGGCAGGAAGACCGCGGTGAGCACCAGCGTGACGCCGAGGATCGGGCCGGTCAGCTCGCGCATCGCCTTGATCGTCGCCTCCCTGGGCGCGAGGCCCTGTTCGATGTAGCGCGAGCTGTTCTCGACGATGACGATGGCGTCGTCGACGACGATGCCGATCGCCAGGATGAGTGCGAAGAGGGTCATCAGGTTGACGGTGAAGCCGAGCGCCGCCATCGCCGCGAAGGCGCCGATGATCGTCACCGGCACCGTGGTCGCCGGCACGAGCATGGCGCGCGCGTTCTGCAGGAAGAGCAGGATGACGACCAGCACCAGCACGCCGGCCTCGAGCAGCGTCTCGTAGACGGCGCTGATCGACTGCTGGATGAAGACGGTGGTGTCGTAGAGCGAGGTGTACTCGAGACCGGGTGGGAAGTCCTGGCGCATGCCGGCCAGCAGCGCGCGCACCTCGCCGGCGACCTGCAGCGCGTTCGCTCCCGGCAGCGCGAAGACCGCCACGTGTGCGGTCTTCCTGCCGTTCAGGCTGGAGAAGACGGTGAATGCCTGCTGGCTCAGTTCGACCCGGGCGACGTCCTTCAGGCGCACCAGCGAGGCGGTCTGCAGCGGCTGCGCGGCGCTCGCGGCCGCCGCGCTGCGGATCGGCGGCGGCTCGCTGCTGACGACGATGTCCTCGAACTGGGCGACGGTGGACAGCCGGCCGAGCGCGTTCACGGTGAGCTGGAGAAACTGGTCCGCCGCCGCCGGCGGGCCGCCGACCTGCCCCGCGACGACCTGCGCGTTCTGCCGCTCGATCGCCCGCTGCACCTGCATGGCGGTCAGCCCGTAGGCCTTCAGCTTGCCCGGGTCGAGCCAGACGCGCATGCTGTACGGCGCGCCCCCGAAGACCTGCACCTGGCCGACGCCGGGCAGGCGCGCCAGCGGGCTCAGCAGGTTGATGATCGCGTAGTTGCTGAGGAAGGTCTCGTCGAAACGGTCGTCCTGCGCGAAGAGGCTGGCGATCAGCAGGATGTTGGTGCTGAGCTTGCGCACGCTCACCCCCTGCGCCCGCACCGGCTGCGGCAACTGCGGCACGGCGCTGTTCACGGCGTTCTGCACCAGCGCCAGCGAGGTGTCGAGGTCGGTGCCGATGGCGAAGGTGACGGTGAGCGTGTAGCTGCCGTCGCTGCCGCTGGTCGATTGCAGGTAGATCGAGTTCTCGACCCCGTTGACGGCGCGCTCGAGCGGAATGGCGATCGTGTTCGCCACCGTCTCGGCATTGGCTCCGGCGAAGTTCGTCGCCACCTGGATCGTCGGCGGGACGATCTGCGGGTACTGCGCGACGGGCAGGCCGTACAGGCAGACGGCGCCGAGCAGGAGCGTGACCAGCGCGATGACGTTGGCGAGGATGGGGCGGTCGATGAAGAAGGTCGACATGGGTCGGGAGCGCCGCCGTCGCGCGCGCCTACGGCGCGTCCGACGCCGGCGCCGGCGGCCGCCCGGCGGCGGCGCTCCTGCGCCCGCGCCGGCGCTCGGCGAGGTTCTCCATCACGACGTAGAAGGCGGGCACGAAGGGAATGGCGATCAGGGTCGAGGCGAGCATGCCGCCGAAGACGACCGTGCCGAGGGCCTGCTGGCTGGCGGCGCCGGCGCCGGTCGCGGTCAGCAACGGCACGACGCCGAGGATGAAGGCGATCGACGTCATGACGATGGGCCGGAACCGGCGGCGCGCGGCCTCGACCGCCGCGTCCGCCGCCGACATGCCGTCGGCGCGCAGCTGCTTGGCGAACTCGACGATGAGGATCGCGTTCTTCGCCGCCAGCGCGATCATCAGGACGACGCCGATCTGCGTGTACAGGTCGGCGGGAAAACCGCGGATGGCGAGCGCGGCGACGATCCCGACGAGGGCGATCGGCACCGACAGGATCACCACCGCGGGATCGGTCCAGCTCTCATACTGGCCGGCGAGGGTGAGGAAGACGAGGGTCAGCGACAGCGCAAAGATGAAGGTGGCCTGGTTGCCGAGCAGCCGCTCCTGGTAGGCGAGCCCGCTCCAGTCGTGGCCGACGCCCGGCGGCAGGTTGGCGACGGCAACGCGCTGCATGGCGTCGAGCGCCTGGCCGGAGCTGAAGCCGGGTGCCGCGCCGCCGACGATCGATGCCGACGGATAGAGGTTGTAGCGGGTGACCAGTTCCGGGCCGAGCGTGCGGCGAACGCCGACGATCGCGCCGAGCGGCACCATCTGCCCGCTGCGGTTGGCGACGTGCAGGTCGGCGATGTCCTGCAACTGCCGGCGGTGCGCGGCCTCGCCCTGTACCCGCACCTGCAGGCTCTGGTTGAACTTGTTGAACTGGTTCACGTAGGTCGAGCCGAGATAGGTCTGCAGCGTCTGGAAGACGTCGTCGATGGTGACGCCCAGCGACTCGGCCATCGTCCGGTTGATGTCGAGATGGAGCTGCGGGCTGTCGACGCTGAACGTCGTCGTCACGCCGCGCAGCTCGGGCTGCTCGCGCGCGCTCGACAGGGTCTGCCGGACGACCTCCTGGAACGGACGCGGGCCCATGCCGCCGCGGTCCTCGAGCACCATCTCGAAGCCGCCCGCCTGCCCGAGCCCGGGGATCGGCGGCGGAATGAGCACGGCGAACTCGGCCTTGCGGATGGTGGCGAGCCGCTCGCGCAGATCGGCGATGAGCTTCGCCTGCGAGAAACCCGCTGGCCGCTGCGCCCAGTCGTCGTACATCACGTATTCGGTGACGACGTTGGCGAGCGTGGCCGAGTCGAGCGCGGAGTAGCCGCCGCTCGTCACCCAGCCCTTGATCCCTGGCATCGCGCCGAGCACGGCGTCGATGTCGGCGGCCAGCTCGCGGACGCGTGGCTGCGCGGCGCCGGGCGGAAGGCGGGCGACGATGATGCAGTAACCCTGGTCCTCGACCGGCAGGAAGGCGGTGGGATGGCGGGCGAAACTCGTTCCGGCGACGCCGACGATGGCCACGAACAGGCAGCCCATGCTGCGCGGATGAACCGTCAGCCAGCGCACGACGCCGATGTAGCGCCTCTCGACGGCTTCGTGGAGCCGGTTGAAGCCGCGGAAGAAGGCGTTCACCCGCCGCTCACCGGTGTCCGCCCTGAGGTAGAGCGCGCATTGCGCCGGGTTCAGCGTGAGCGCGATCAGCGCACTGATGAGGGCGGTGGCGGCGATGACGAGGGCGAACTGGCGGAACATCTGGCCGGTGATCCCGGGCAGGAACGACGCCGGCAGGAACACCGCGGTGAGGACCAGGGTGATGCCGAGGATCGGGCCCGTCAGCTCGCGCATCGCCTTGATCGCCGCGTCCCTGGGCGTGAGCCCCTGCTCGATGTGGCGGGCGCTGTTCTCGACGATCACGATCGCATCGTCGACGACGATGCCGATGGCGAGAATGAGCGCGAAGAGGGTCATCAGGTTGACGGTGAAGCCGAGCGCGGCCATCGCCGCGAAGGCGCCGATGACCGTCACCGGCACCGTGACGATGGGCACCAGCATGGCGCGTGCGTTCTGCAGGAAGAGCATGATGACGACCAGCACGAGGATGCCGGCCTCGATCAGTGCCAAGTAGACGCCGTCGATCGAATCGCCGATGAACGCCGAGGTGTCGAGCAGCGCGGTGTACTCGAGGCCCGGCGGAAATTTCTCGCGCATCTGCGCCATCGATCGACGCACTTCCTCCGCCACCTTGAGGGCGTTCGCCCCGGGCAGCGTGTAGACATTGATCTGTGCCGCTTTCCGGCCGCTGAGACCGGAGAAGGTGTTGAACGTCTGCTGGCTCAGCTCGATCCGGGCCAGGTCCTTGAGGCGAACGATCGCGGCCGTCTCGCCCGCTGGCGTCGCCTTCAGGAGTTGCGCAGCCTGGCTCGCCGGCGGCTTGCTCCGGACGACGATGTTCTCGAACTGTGCGACGTCCGACAGCCGCCCCAGCGTCAGGACGGTGAACTGGAAGATCTGGTCGGAGGGGACCGGAGCCGCACCGAGCTGCCCGCTGGCGACCTGCACGTTCTGGTTCTGGATCGCGTTCTGGACGTCGAGCACCGTCAGGCCATAGGACTGGAGCTTCGTTGGGTCGAGCCAGATGCGCATGCTGTACGGTCCGGCGCCCAGGATCTGCACCTGGCCGACACCGGGCAGGCGCGCCAGCGGGCTCTGCAGGTTGATCAGCGCGTAGTTGCTGAGGAAGGTCTCGTCGAAGCGGTCGTCCCGGGAATAGAGGCTGCCGATCAGCAGGACGTTGGTGCTCACCTTCTGCACGCTGACGCCCTGCGCCTGGACTTCCTGCGGCAGCTGCGCGAGCGCGCTGTTGACCGCGTTCTGCACCAGCGCGATCGAGGTGTTGAGGTTGGTGCCGACGTCGAAGGTGAGCGTGAGCGTGTAGCTGCCGTCGCTGCCGCTCGTCGATTGCATGGCGATCGAGTTCTCGACGCCGTTGACCGCCTGCTCGAGCGGAATGCCGACGGTGGTCGCGACCACCTCGGCGCTGGCGCCCGGGTAGGTGGTCGCGACCTGGATCGTCGGCGGGACGATCTGCGGATACTGGGCGACGGGCAGGGTGAACAGGCAGGCGAGCCCGAGCACGACGACGATGATCGCGATGACGTTGGCGAGGATCGGCCGTTCGATGAAGAATCGCGACACGCCGGCCTCCCGGTGCTTCAGCTGCCCGGTCTGGCGGGCGCCGCGCCTGCGCTGCCCGCCGCCGGGTGCGGGCTCACCGCGCGCCCGGGAACCGCCTGCAGCAGGCCTTCGACGATCACCAGGTCGTCGGCAGCGAGGCCTTCGCTGACGACGAGGCGGTCGCCGACCTGCAGCCCCAGCTTGACGCCGCGGCGTTCGACGATGTTCTGCGCATTGACGACGAGGACGTATTCGCCCTGCTGGTCGAAGCGGACGGCATCGCCGGGAACCAGCAGGGCGTCCTTCGCTTCCAGGGCGGACACCCGCAGCCGCGCGAAGAGGCCGGGCAGGATCCGCTGGTCGCGATTGGCGAAGACGCCGCGCACCTGCAGGGTGCCGGTCGTCGGCGCGATGCCGATGGCGGCGAAGTCGAGGTGCCCCTGGTGCGGATGGCCTTCTTCGGTGAGCAGGCCGAAGGTCGCGGGAACGAGTCCGCGGCCGATCGCGTCGCGCGGCAGCGTCTTCTGCCGCTCGATCAGCCGCAGGAGCTCGCGCTGGTCGATGGTGAAATAGACGTGGATGGGGTCGATCTGTTCGATCTCGGCGAGCGACGTTGGCTGGCCGATGCCGCCGACGAGGTTGCCGGTGTCGACCAGGTGCCGGCCGATGCGCCCGGCGATCGGTGCCCTGACCAGCGTGTAGCCCAGGGTGAGCTGCGCGATCTCGACCTGTGCCTGCGCGGCGAGCAGCCTGGCCGCCGCCTGCTCCTTCTCCGTCCGCCAGTGGTCGACCTGCGTCTGCGTGGCGGCGTCCTGCCGGACGAGGTCGGTGTAGCGGCGCAGCTCGGTGGTCGCGTGCCAGAGCGCTGCCTTCTCCACCGCCACCTGTGCCTGCGCCTTCTTCAGCTGCGCCTGGTACTGCGCCTGCTGGATGGTGAACAGCAGATCGCCCTTCTTCACCTGCTGACCGTCGATGAAGTGGATCTTCTCGAGATAGCCCTCGACGCGCGCCACCACGGTGACCTTCTGCGTCGCCGCGGTGTTGCCGGTGAAGTCGAGGTAGTTGGCGACGCTCTCGCTGACCGGCCGGGCCACGGTGACGGCCGGCGGCGGAGGGGCCGCGGTCTCCTGCGCATCCCGGCAGCCGGGCACCGACGCCACCGCCGCCGCGACGGCGAGCAGGTGCAGGAAAGCACGGCAGCGGCGCGCGCGCGAAGCGATCATTTGCGCTCTCCCGTACACTCGGGCCGGCTCAGCGGATCACCACTCGGGCGGGCGGAGCAGGGGCCCGACGTCCGCGGGCCCCGGCAGGCCGGGCGCTTGCGGGCGCAACAGCTCCGGCGCCCCCCAATCGGTGCGCGCCGCCATCTCTTCCCGCGTCGCCAGCGGCACGAAATCGCGACCATCGCGCAACGCCCATCCGCCCCCGAGCGCGCGGTAGGCCTTGATCAGGCCAAGCGGGATGTTGCCCTGCGCGAGGGCGAGGCTGTTCTGCGCCTTGTAGAGGTTTTCCTCGGCGTTCAGCACGACATTGAAGTCAGCGGTGCCCTCCTTGTACTGCAGGAGGGCGATCTGGAATGCGCCCGTCGCGGCGACGACGCTCGTCTGCAGCAAGGCCGCCTCGACGCGCGACTGGCTGAACTCGGTGATGCCGTTCTCCACCTCCTGCTGCGCCTTGAGCACGACGTTCCGGTAGTCGACGAGCAGCCCCTGCAGTTTGGCATCCTGCACGCGCACGTTGTTGGTGATCTGGCCGTAGTTGAGGATGCTCCACTGGATCGCGGGGCCGGCGGAGTAGCCGACGCTGCCGGAGCCAAGGCTCGACTGGCCGACGTCGGAACTCAGCCTGCCGATGCTGCCGATGAGCGAGAAGGAGGGGAAGAGCGCGCCCTTGGCGAGGCCGATCTGCGCCGATTGCGCCGCTGCCTGGAGCTCCGCCTTGCGCACGTCGGGGCGGCGCCGCAACAGGTCGGCGGGAATGCCGACGACCAGGCTCGCGGGCGCGACCGGGATCCCGGACGTTCCCGCCAGCAGGTCGTCGAGCGGCGCCGGCGGCATGCCGAGCAACACGCTGAGCGCGTTCGTCGCTTTCCGTCGCTCGATGGTGAGCTGGGGAATCGTCGCTTCGGTCGCGCCGAGGACGTTCTCCGCCTGGTAGACGTCGCGCCTGGTGACGACGCCGCCGGCGAAGCGGGCACGCGCGATCGCCAGCGCCTTCTGCTGGCGCAGGATGTTCTCGCGGGCGATGTCGAGCTGCACGTCGATGGTGCGAATCCTGACGTAGGTGCTGGCGACGTCGCCGGTCAGGGTGACGAGCACATCGTCGTAGGCGGCGACCGACGCGAGAAAGGCGCTGCTGGCCGACTCGATGCCGCGCCGCACCTTGCCCCACAGGTCGAGCTCCCAGCCGACCTGGGCGCCCAGCGTGAGCTGCCAGAACGTGTTGTCAATGGGTGCATAGGGCACCGAAACCGGGATCCGGTTGTAGCTCGCCGTCGCGCTCAGTTGCTGCTGCTGCGGGTAGGTTTCGCCGATCGCAACACCCAGCTGGGCGCGCGCCTCGAGGACGCGTACGCCGGCGGACAGGAGGCTCAGGTTCCGCTCATAGGCGAGGTCGATCAGCTTCGACAGGACCGGATCGTCGAGCGACGACCACCAGTCGCGGTACTGCGCCCGGCCGGAGTCGATCGTCCCGCTGCCGGCATCCATCCAGTCGGTCGCGACCTCCACAGGCGGGCGCTTGAAGTCGGGACCGATCATGCATGCGGACGACAGCAGGGCGAACGTACAGGCGATCGACACGCGCCGCGCCGGCCGGCAGTCGGCGCGCGGGCGCGTGCGCCGAGGCCCCGCGCCTGCTGAGGTCAGGAAACTCGGAGCGCCCGTCATGCTGCAACCAGGGACAAGGATAGGGAATCGAGCGACACCATCGGCAGTGTATGAGCTCCCGTGAAGCAGCGTCAATCCCGGAACGTGTTCGTGGGCGCTGCACTGGCTCGGCTGCCGCGTGGTCTTTGCCCATCAGCAGACGCGTCCAGTGCGCGATGCACGCGGGGGAATGGTGCGGCAACGATGAGCAGCCCGTTCTGCGGTCGAATCCGGCTGGGGCTGGTACGGCTGCACTACCAGAAAGCTCGCGGGTAATGGACCAGAATGTTGCGATCGGCCGTGAGAAGAGGTGCCTGGCCATGGGCCGCCTGAGCCACGATCAGCCGGTCGAAGGGATCGCGGGTCCATGTCTGGTCTACCGCTGCGCCCACTACCGAAGCGAACGGTCGCTTGCAGGTTTCGAGGTCGACTTCGCGGCGAAGGACGTCAAGGAGCGTGGCCGCGTTGCAGTTGATGCGCCCGATCTCGTGCAGGTACGCTAGTTCCAGCTCGACGATGGGCGAGATCAGCAGCCGTTCTGCGGCATCGATGGCATGACCGCCGGTTGGCGTCAGACGCCTGGCCCCATCCTGGTAAAGCCAGACGAGGACGTGGGTGTCGAGGTAGAGCGGCGACGGATCCGGCGTCGGCACTGGACTCACGGCAGCGGCTGCCAGGCGTCGTCCCACGAGAGATTCGCCAAATCCTCCGGATTGCCGCTGACCGTGCCCGGGTGAGGCGAGAGGCGGGCCAAGCGGCTGCCCGACGCGGCCGATACCATGCGCACGGTTCCTCCGGGACGTTCGATCTCGACTGTCTCGCCACTGCTGACGACCTGATCCAGAGTCTTGAACAGTTCGGCACGCAGGCGGGTGGCAGTCATGCGGTGAGCCATGGCAGTCTTCCTCGAAGGCGATTGCGTACATGTTACGTCATTTGACGTACGTATTCAAACGCGGCAAGAACCAGGAGAAGAGCCCCGCTGCCGGGCCGGATGCGGGCAGCCGGGCGCACGCGCCGGCACCCACAAGCGAACGCCAGACTGGCACAATGGTGACTGGATCGGTCCGGAAGATGCCCATCGGCGCGCCCCGGGCCGTGTTGCTCTGCCGAGACCTGGAGAGTCACGATGAGCCCATTGCAGGTGAGGCTGAAGGAAGTCCTGCCCGGCGAGCATCCGGGCAGCGCCGAACGCGGCGCTTCGACCGTGGCGCCGGTGTACGCCTGTGTCGAGGCATGGATACCGACTGGCCGCGACCGCCTGCGCGGCAGCATCGCGAGCGACGCATGAATCTGACCGCCTTGCCGGCAATCGTCGAATGCCGCTTCGACCAGGGCCTGATCGCGCACAAGGTGGGAACCTGGCGCGCACCGCCTGCGGTCTCCCGGCGACAGTTGGCGGAACTGCGCGAGAACGCGGCGGCGGACGGCTATTCGGTCGTCCATGTCCGCTCCGCAGAGCCGATCGAAGACCTGGCGCCGTGCTTTCAGGGTTGCTTGCTGCAGTTCGAGGGCGACCGCGACGCTGCCTTGGAAGTCCTCGGCCGCTTTCCGCAGAAGTACCGGACCAGGGCCTTGGCCGCAGGTGACTGGCCGGCCATCGCCGCGCTCTATCGCCAGGCCTCGCCGACGCGCTTCAGTCGCGACCCGGCCATCGGCCCCGCCCGCGCGCTGCGGCACAAGCTCAAGTGTCTGCGTACCTACTGGCAGAACTTCCCCGGTTTCTTTCTGGTCGCGCTGGGATCGCGCGACGAGGTCGTCAGCGTCCAGGGGTGCATGCCACGGGAAGGCTGGTTCGACCTCTACGAGTCTGTGGTGTCGGCCGATTCACGTACCGGCTTCGCCCTGGCGGCGATGTTGCGCGCCAACCTCGAACTCTGTCGTCAGCGCTTGCCGCTGCTGACCGGGATCGTCACCCGGATCTACAGCGACAATCCGGTCTCCATCCAGTATTACCGCAAGCTCGGGATGGTTCACACCGGCAGCGATTGGTTCTACCATCTCTGGCTCGAGCAGCGGAGGGCAACGGCGATGGACATTGAAAGCCTGAGAGAGACCGTGGCGCGCTTTCTCCACGATCAGTTTCTCGTCGATTTCGACGGCAACAAGGTCGACGGCGGAACCGATCTGTTCGCTGGCGGTTTCATCGACTCCTTCGGGTTCATGGAGCTGATCTCCTTTCTCGAAACCGAGTTCGGTGTCGAGTACGCGGCGGAGGAGCTGCTGCTCGGACAACTCAACAGCCTCGACGGGCTCGTCGCCTCGGTCGGCAGGAAGCTCGCCGAAGTGGCACCCGGCGCCGCCCGCGAGCGCCCGCCCCAATCCTGAGGCTGGCATGCGCGAAGCTCGGCGGACCGCCCTGCTGTTTCCCGGGCAGGGCGCGCACGCCCTCGCGATGCTTGACGGACTGCGGGATTGCCCGTCTTTCGGCGAGCGCCATGCGTGCATCGTCGAACGAATCAAGCTCGACCCGCTGCGCCAGCCGGATGCGGCCGAGCTGATCAACACGAACCAGGTCAGCTCCCTGTATACCGTGCTCGCCAGCAGCCTGTCGCTCGATCTGTTGCGCGCGCAGGGCACTCGCCCGGCAGCACTGGCCGGATACAGCGTCGGGCAGTGGACGGCGCTGTACGCTGCCGGCGTCGTTTCCTTCGAGCAATTGGTCGACATCGTCCACACCCGCGCCCTGTTCATGGACGACTGCTTCGCTGAGCGCCGCGGGGCGATGCTCGCGGTCATCGGCCTGTCGCTGCCAGCGGTGGAGCAGGTGTGCGAGGAGTTGCGCGCGGATGGGTGCTTCCTCGCCGTCAGCAACCACAACTGCGTTGGCCAGTACTCGCTGTCCGGCGAGCTGGCGGCGGTGGAACGGGCGATCCCCCGGCTTGCCGCCCTGCAACCGAAGAAAGTCCAGCGCCTGCCGGTGGCCGGTGCCTGGCATTGCGCCCTGCTCGACGAGGCCGAGAGCCGCTTTCTTGCCTTTCTCGACGAACTGCCGCTCGGCAGGCCTTCGCTGCCCGTCTGCGACAACGTCAGCGGCGGCTTCCTGCCGGAAGACGACCAGGAGATGAAGCGGCAACTCGCCCGGCAGGTGGCGGCGCCGGTGCAATGGGAAGCATGCATGCAGACGCTGCTCCGCGCAGGCTGCAACGAGTTCATCGAAACCGGGTTCGGCCAGGTGCTCACTTCGTTCGGCTTCTTCATCAACCGCAAGGTGCTGCATCGGTCGTTCCACGATCAGGGCAGCAGCGGCTGACGGCCATGTGCGGCATCGCCGGTTTCTTCGCCTGCGGGACCGATCCGGCGACGCACGAGCGGATCATCGGCGAGATGCTGTCGACCATCGTCCATCGCGGCCCGGACGAGATCGGCTACTACCTCGACGACCACGCGGCTCTTGGCTGCGTGCGTTTGAGCATCATCGATCTGGCGAACGGGTCGCAGCCGATGGGCGACGCCAGCCAGCGCTACTGGATTGCCTACAACGGCGAGGTTTACAACTACCTGGAGCTGCGTCGCGAACTGGCTGACCTGGGCTGCCGCTTCCGTACCGGCAGCGACACGGAAGTGGTCCTGCAGGCGTGGATCGAATGGGGATTCGCTGCCCTCGCCCGGCTCAACGGCGGCTACGCCTTCTGCATCTACGATGCCCTGGAGCGCAGCATCACGCTGGTCCGCGACCGCTTTGGCAAGCGCCCGCTGTTCTACGCGCAGCATCACGCTGGCTGGCTGTTCGCCTCTGAAATGAAAGCCTTTTCAGTCTTTCCGGGCTGGCGTTTCGCGTGGGATGCGGATGCGCTGCGCAGCGTCTTCGCCTGCTGGACTCCGCTGCCGGACGACGGCTGCTACCAGGGAGTCCGGCAGGTGCTGCCGGGCTGTTGCGTCCGCTTCTGCGACGGGCAGGTGACGCAGCAGAGATACTGGCGACCCGATCCGGCAGCGGCGCCCTTCCCTGGCAGCCGGCAAGAGGCTGAGGAGGAGATCCGCAGCCTCCTGGCCGACAGCGTCCGCCTGCGCCTGCGCAGCGACGTCGAGGTGGCCACCTATCTCAGCGGTGGCATCGACTCGGCAGCAGTGACCTGCCTGGCGCAGGAGCAGGCCGGGCGACGGATTCACAGTTTTTCGGTTTCCTTTGCCGACCCCGACTTCGATGAGTCCGCTTATCAGAGGAGTCTCAGCGAGGCCCTCGGAACCTCACATCATGTCCTGACGATCGAGCCGGGAGACATCGCGCGAGGTTTTCCCGCTGCGCTGCTGCAGGCCGAAATCCCTGTCTTCCGTACCGCCTTCGTGCCGCTGCACCTGCTCTCGGCCAAGGTGAGAGAGCACGGCATCAAGGTCGTGCTGACCGGGGAGGGCGCGGACGAGGCCTTCCTCGGCTACGACATCTTCAAGGAGGCGTGGCTGCTGCAGCATTGGGCGACGATGAGCGCCGAACAGAGAAGCGATTTCGTCGCCGCCATGTACCCCTACCTGAAACACTTCAGCAAGGCCAACGCCCGCTTGCTCGTACCGCTCTACGAGCGACAGGCGCAGCGGGCGGAGCATTGGTCGCTGTCGCACGCCACTCGCTTCGCCAATTCGGCGCTGGCTGGCCGTCTGCTGCAGGCCGGTAGTGGCGGTGAAGCGCGTCTGCAACGGCACCTTGCGGTACAGCACCCGGCATTCCTCGACTGGTCGTCGGTCCAGCGCGGGCAGTTGATCGAGCTGACCACGCTGCTGCCCGGCTACCTTTTGTCGACCCAGGGCGACCGGGCAACGCTGGCGCACGGCGTCGAGAACCGCTGTCCGTTCCTCGACTACCGCTTGTTCGAGTTCGCCGCCTCGCTGCCGGTGGAGTTGCGTCTCGAGCACGGCCTGCGCGAGAAGCAGATCCTGAAGAGTGCCTTTGCCGAGCGCCTGCCGCCGGAAATCGCGACGCGTCCGAAACAGCCCTATCGCGCGCCGGATGCGCCGGCCTTCCTCGGGCAGACGGGCCAGGTCGAAGAAATCGATGCGGCTCTCCGGCCCGCCGAACTGGCTACCATCGAGGTGCTCGACCTCGACACCAGCCTGCGCTTCCTGGACATGATCCGCCGCAAGCCGCCAGACCGGCTCAGTCAGGCCGAGAACCAGGCTTTCGTCCTCCTGCTCTCCCTGAGCCTGCTCAACCGTTCCTTCGTCTGCCAGGGACACGATTTCCGACGGCCACGGTGGCACCTGCTGCCACGCACGATCCATGACCGGCGTTCGCTGAAGCCGTGTCCGGGCTGCTGAGCGCTATTGTTTCGTTGGTGCCCCCACTCGGAATCGAACCAAGACCTGATGATTACAAATCAACTGCACGACCTTCATGCTACGGGGGCTCAGGAAAGCTGCACCGCGATTATACCGGAGCCGCAAGCTGTCGCTGCATGCCGATGTCGCTTCCGGATCATGGAAAACGGCTGCACGACAGCCGATCCCGCTACCAGAACTTCCACCACCATTTCTTTTTCTTCATCGTCCGTTCGGTATCCTTGCTCCACTGCGCGTGTGCCGCCAGACCCACCTTGTGGAAGTGCGCTCCGAAACGCCGGTCGCTGTCGTTGATGTGCTGGATCAGCCAGTTGCGCAGGAAGTGAAGCAGCTCGAAACTGATCGCCGCGTTCTCCGTGTCCAGCTTGTGTTGCAACGCATCCACCTGCTGCATCAGATCTTGATGCTGCTGCTTGTGGATCTCGAGGCCGGGGTAATGCGTCAGCCGCATCAGGCTTTCTTCGAGCAGGAAGTGGGTGCGGGTATATTCGGCCAGACGGCCGAGGATCTCCCGCGATGTGGCCTTGCCGTGATGTTCGCGAATCGCCCGGTGCAGATCGTTGAGGAGGCCAACGAGGACCTTGTGCTGTTCGTCGACTTCCTGGATGTTGATACTGAACTCGTCGGACCACTGGATCAAGTCTGTCGCACCCATGCGCTGCCCCCGAAACGGATTGTCGTAGACATGCAAGCGTACGCGGACGCAAGCCTGTGGTCTTGACATCGATCAATCATTCGTCGCGCCCCCACGTCACCGGGGTGCGGAGTGGACCGGCCGGAGTCGGCGGCCGGACAGCGCCAACCGGGCAAGCGGCGTCGACATCCGCCGTGCCGCCACAGCGGACGCTCCAGTGCCGGCAACTGCCGCCGCTTTCCCGGGGCGCCGACCGCTGCTAGAATGCCGCGACCGCTTCACTGCGTTAGATCATGGCGACCCCTTCCAACCCCTCGGAGATTGCACGCGAAGCGCTGCGTTTGCTGGCGGTTCGCCGGCTGCAACCGTCGCCCGACAACTACCGCGCGCTCTACCACGAGATTGCGGGCACACAGCCGGCCGACACGCTGCCGCAGCGCGAGCTCAGGTCGCTCGCGGCTTCGTTGCCACAGGAGACACCGGCGCAGCAGCGGCTGGCACGACGCCTGGAGCAGGTGTTCACCGCGGGCAACTGGCAGCAACTGGGCACCGGCCTGTCCGAACTGGTACGGCAAATCGGCAAGGAGCAGGAGCTGCCGTGGAACGAGCTGGTCCGTGACCTCGTTCGCGAATGGGAGAACAAGCAGGCCGGGCTCACCGTGGCCCGCAAGCGCGAAGCCCTCGAACGCGTTCTGGCCGGTGGTTCGGGCAACGGCGAAGTGTTGTTCGGACGACTGCAGGGGCTGGTGAAGTCATGGTCGGCAGCCGTCCCTGCGGGCGAGGACATCCCGCTGCTGGCACCCGACGCAGTCGCAGCCAGCGCCGGCGGGCCACAGTCTGCAGACGGCAGTGCTGCAACCGCTGCGGTCGATGGCAGCGAGCCATCGGGACCGCTGCGCGACCTCCTCGCCCAGCTTCTGGAAGCGCTCATCGACTCGCAGCTCGCCAACGAGCCGGAGCTGGCTGCCGATGCCCGCGCGCTGATCCACAGGGTGCGCACCGCCACTTCGCGCGGCGCGCTCGACGACCTGCTGGCCAGCAGCAAGCGCTTCACCTTTCGTCTCGAGTTGCTGGCCGAGGATCGGGACGAGTTGCGTGCCAGCCTGCTGAAGCTGCTGCAGCTGCTGATCGAGAACGTTGGCGAACTGGTCGTCGAGGACCACTGGCTGCGTGGACAGATCGACATCGTCCGTGACATCGTCGCCGGTCCACTGAATGTCCGCTCGATCGAGGATGCCGAGATCCGGCTGAAGGAAGTCATCTTCAAGCAGAGCCAGCTCAAGCATAGCCTCAATGAGGCACGGGAGAACCTGAAGCAGATGCTGGCGGGGTTTGTCGATCACCTGGCGGAGTTTGCCGATTCGACCTCGGACTACCACGACAAGATCGAGGTCTGCGCGGCAAGGATCAGCCAGGCCGAAGACATCACCCAGCTCGAACAGGTACTCGCTGAAGTGATCCGCGAGACCAGGATCATCCAGTTGAACGCGCAGCGCTCACGCGATGATCTGCGCGCCGCCCGGCAGCGGGTTGGCGAAACCGAGAGGCGGATCGCCGAGCTGCAGCAGGAACTCGAGCGGGCGAGCACCCTGGTGCGGCATGACCAGCTCACCGGAGCGCTCAACCGGCGCGGGCTCGAGGAAGCGTTCGAGAAGGAAGTGGGGCGGGCGCAACGGCGTCAGTCGGCGCTCTGCGTGGCGCTGCTCGACATCGACAACTTCAAGAGACTCAACGATTCGCTGGGCCACGACGCCGGCGATGCGGCGCTGATCCACTTGGCGACCGTGATTCGCGAAACCATGCGGCCACAGGACACGGTGGCCCGTTTCGGTGGTGAGGAGTTCATCATCCTGCTGCCCGAGACCCCGGTGGAAGACGCGCAGACGGCGGTCGTCCGCCTGCAGCGCGAGCTGACGCGGCGCATCTTCCTGCACAACAACGATCGCCAGTTGATCACCTTCAGCGCTGGTGTCACCGATGTGCGGCCAGGCGACACCCAGGCGTCAGTGACGAAACGGGCTGACGAGGCCATGTACGCAGCCAAGCAGGCAGGGAAGAACCGGGTCCTGATCGGCTGAGCGCCAGCGGCGAAAGCGGCGTGCGCGGGCTCAGCGGCCCCGCGCCGCGACGAGCGAGTTGCTCGCGAGCTGCCGCAGAACCTCTCCGGCAGCCAGCAAACCAAAGGAAGCGGTGACGCAGACTGCCGAGCCGAAGCCTGCGCAGCCCAGGCCGCTCGCGGTCTGCGGCACGGCGCAATCGGGGTTGCGCGGCGGCTGGCGCAGGGGCTCGCTGGAGAAGACCGCGGGCACACCGAACTTCGTCTTCGCTTCGCGCGGAAAGCCATGTTCGCGGCGCAGGAGCGAGCGCACCCTGGCGAGCAGCGGATCCTGGATCGTGCGAGCGAGGTCGGCCACCTCGATGCGGGTGGCGTCGATCTGACCGCCGGCGCCACCGGTGGTGATCAACGGCAAGCCGCGACGCTTCGCCCAAGCGATCATCGCCGCCTTGGTCCGCACCTGGTCGGTGGCGTCGATGATATGCCGCACGCCGCCGGCGAGCATCGTTTCGACGTTGTCCGGGGTCACGAAGTCCTCGACCTCGTGCACCGTGCATTGCGGGTTGATGGCGCGGATGCGCTCGGCCATCGCGCTGACCTTGGCCTTGCCGAATTCGCCGTCGAGGGCGTGTATCTGCCGATTGACGTTCGATTCGGCGATCATGTCGAGATCGATCAGGGTGATCCGGCCAACCGCCGAACGGGCAAGCGCCTCGGCTGCCCACGAACCGACACCACCGATGCCAACGACGGCGACATGGGCGTCTTGGAAGGATCGCAGCGCATCGGCCCCGTAGACGCGAGCTACCCCGCCGAAGCGGCGCGCCGGATCGCAGGTCTCCGCAGTCACCGGTCGTCGAGCAGGCGGCGCACCGCCTGGTCGAACGCGGCGATCGACTTCGCTGCAGCCGGCAGGCAGTCACGTAGCGCGGTGATGAAATCCTGCAGTCCGTCGAGGTCGACCCGGAGCCAGTCTTCGATTTGCTGTGGGTCCATGCTGGAGCGCTTCGGCACGCGTTGGCGCAGAGTGTGTGCCAAAGCCATCGGTGTCGATGGCCAGCTTTGGCCCTGACATTTCCAGACTGAGCCGTGCACCAGGGCGCCGTCCTTTACCTCACGACAGACATCTTGCCAGTGACGCTAGCTGTTGCCATTGTCGAGAAAGCTGCGCAACTTGTCCGAGCGCGACGGGTGCCGAAGCTTCCTGAGAGCCTTGGCCTCGATCTGCCGGATGCGCTCGCGAGTCACGTCGAACTGCTTGCCCACTTCCTCGAGCGTGTGGTCGGTGTTCATTTCGATACCGAAGCGCATCCGCAGCACCTTGGCTTCACGCGGCGTCAAGGTATCGAGCACGTCCTTGGTGATGAAGCGAAGGCTGGAATAAAGCGCTGCTTCGGTCGGCGCGAGAGTGGCCTGATCCTCGATGAAGTCGCCAAGGTGCGAGTCGTCATCGTCGCCGATCGGCGTCTCCATCGAGATCGGCTCCTTGCTGATCTTCAGGATCTTGCGGATCTTCTCTTCCGGCATCTCCATTTTCTTCGCCAGCGTCGCCGGATCGGCTTCCATTCCGGTTTCCTGCAGGATCTGCCGGGAAATGCGGTTCATCTTGTTGATCGTCTCGATCATGTGCACCGGAATGCGTATGGTGCGAGCCTGGTCGGCGATCGAACGGGTGATCGCCTGCCGAATCCACCACGTGGCATAGGTGGAAAACTTGTACCCGCGCCGGTACTCGAACTTGTCCACCGCCTTCATCAGGCCAATGTTGCCCTCCTGGATCAGATCCAGGAACTGCAGGCCGCGGTTGGTGTACTTCTTGGCGATCGAAATCACCAGCCGCAGGTTGGCCTCGGTCATTTCGCGCTTGGCACGGCGGGCCTTGGCCTCACCGGTTGACATCTGCTTGTTGATGTCCTTCAGTTCGCGCAGCGGAATTCCGATACGCTCCTGCAGGGCGAGCAGTTTGCGCTGCTCCTCCTTGATGTTGGGCGCATTGCGCGAGAGAACCGCGGCGTAGGTCTTGCTGGCGGCGGCGATTTCCGCATCGACCCAGTCGATGTTCAGCTCGTTGCCGGGAAAGACCTTGATGAAGTGCAGGCGGGGCATGCGTACGGTGTCGACACAGATGCGCTGGATCTTGCGCTCGCAGGCGCGCGCTTCCTCCACCATGGCGCGCACCGAATCGCAAAGCCGCTCGATGGTCTTCGAGGTAAAGCGAATTCCCATCATCTCTTCCGAGATCTGCTGTTGCAGCTTGAGGTAGGTCCTGTCCTGCGATCCGCGCCGGGGCAGGATCACCTGCGCCTTGAGGTAGTGCGCGCGGATCAACTCCAGCCTCTCCAGACCCTCGGTCTTGAGCTTGAGGAGCGAGGCTGCGGCAGCGGCACCCTCGATTGCTTCCGCACTCTCCTCATCCTCCTCGTCTTCCACGGCGACCGCCTCCGCCAGCTCTTCGAGCGACTCGTCGGCCTCTGGATCGATCAGGCCGTCGATCAGCTCATCGATGCGCATTTCGTCGCGGCCGATCCGGTCGGCACAACTGATCAGCTCCGCGATGGTCGTCGGGCAGGCGGAGATGGCCTGGATCATGTGCTTGAGGCCATCCTCGATGCGCTTGGCAATCTCGATCTCCCCTTCGCGGGTCAGCAACTCGACTGATCCCATCTCGCGCATGTACATGCGTACCGGATCGGTCGTGCGACCAAACTCGGAGTCGACGGTTGACAACGCCTGTTCCGCCTGCTCCTCGACATCCGCATCGTCTGCGGCTGCAGCCGGCGTGGCGTCGGACATCAGCAGCGTTTCGGCATCGGGCGCCTCGTCATAGACCTGGATACCCATGTCATTGAAGGTGCTGATGATGCTCTCGATCTGCTCGGCATCGACCACGTCATCGGGGAGATGATCGTTGATCTCGGCGTACGTCAGAAAGCCACGCTCCTTGCCGAGCTTGATCAGCGTCTTCAGACGCGTCTTCCGGGTTTCATCATCCACCGGTGCCGGCTGTGCTCCCGCCTGCGCCAGGAGATCTGCCGTCGCCTTGGCCTTAGCCGCCTTCGTCGTTACCGCCTTTTCCCTAACCATGACCAATTCCCGAATAGCTGGACTGGAAAAACTCTACAGTTTATCACATGCTAGCCATCACCGTTGCCGCGGACAGCAATGGATTGCAGGTATCGTTGCTTTTCCTCACTCGACAACCCGCTCACGCCAAGCTTTTGCACCTTCTCCTGCAGCAGCTGAAAGGTGCGCCGGTGACTGCCTTCGCGGAGTTTGCTGAGCGCACCGGCGAACTCGGCGTCGATCTCATCTTCGGCAAAGGGCTGTTGCATTAGTTCAGCAGCTGCCGCCCGGAGAACATCCTCACATCCGCTGCCCTGAAGGCGCCCGAGCAATGCCGAATAGGGGAGGTCTCCGCCAGGGGCCGACCGGATGCTTGCGCACAGCATGCGTACGGCGCTGGCCTCTGCAGAGCCCTCAGGCAGAAGATCCTCGGGCAACTCGGACGCCAGCCGGGGCTTCTGCAGCAGCAGGCGCAGCAGTGGTCGCAACAGCGACGGCGCCTGCCGTCGTGCGCGTCCAGGAGCCGATTGAACCGCCGGACGCAGGTCGCAGAGATGCTCGACCTCGGCCTGTGAGAAAGCACTCAAGACGGCCAGGCGCTTCACCAGTTGCAGGCGCAGCATACTGGACTGCAAACGAAGGAGAAGGGGTTTTGCCTCGGCGATCAACTTGACTCGACCTTCCGCACTGGCCAGATCGCAGTGTCCGGCGAGTTCGCGCAGGAAAAACTCCGACAGCGGGGTAGCCTGGGTCATCAGCGCGCGAAACGCTTCAGGGCCGCGCTGTCGAACCAGGCTGTCGGGATCCTCGCCCTCCGGCAGGAAGGCAAAGGCGATGCTTTTTGGCTCGGCCAGCACTTCGAGGCTGCTCTCGAGAGCGCGCCAGGCGGCTTTCCGCCCGGCAGCATCGCCATCGAAGCAGAAGACGATACGATCGGCCTGGCGCAGCAGCTTCTGCACCTGCGCCACCGAGGTGGCCGTGCCCAGGGTCGCGACCGCATTCTCCACGCCGTGCTGGGCGAGCGCCACGACATCCAGATAGCCTTCGACGACGATCACCGTCCCCGCCTGGCGGATGGCGACGCGCGCCTGCGGCAAGCCGAAGAGCTCGCGGCCTTTTTCGAACAGCGGAGTTTCCGGCGAATTCAGGTACTTCGGTTCTCCCTGGCCGAGCACCCGACCACCGAAGGCGATCACCTCGCCCTTCTGGTTGCAGATCGGAAAGATCACGCGATCGCGGAAGCGGTCATACAGGCGACCGCGCTCATCCTTGATCACCAGCCCGGCCAACTGCAGGTCGGCATCGGCATGGTCTGCGAAGACCCGGGCGAGGTTCTGGCGCCCTTCCGCTGCATAGCCGATGCCGAAGCGCCGCGCGATCTCGCCGCTGACGCCCCGCTCCTTGAGATAACCGATCGCCCGCTCGCAACTCCTGAGCTGCTCGCAGTAGAACTTTGCCGCACGCCCCATCAGTTCGGCCAGAACCTGTACCTGCGGAGCGCGGCCACCGCCTGCCGCACGCCCATCGGGAAGCTCCATGCCGGCGCGGCCGGCAAGCTCGCGAACCGCATCCACGAAGCCAAGGCCAGAATACTCGATCAGGAAGCCAATCGCGTTGCCGTGCGCCCCGCAACCAAAACAGTGGTAGAACTGCTTGCTCGGGCTGACGGTGAACGACGGGGATTTTTCGTGGTGAAACGGGCAGCATGCCACGTAGTTGGCACCCGCCTTCTTGAGCGGGACATGCTCGTCAATCAGGTCAACCAGGTCAACCCGGTAGAGCAACTCCTGAATGAACGACTCGGGAATCAAGTCCCCACCCCCATGCTCCGGCGACCACCGCGCGCCCGCCCAAGAGCCGGTCCCCGCCGGCGATCGCCGACCATCGGGCGGCAAGACGCGGGCTCGCGGAAAAGCACTCGATCCAGGTGAAGCATCGCCCAGGGCACACCGCTCGCGCAGTTGCCGTAGCGGTACGACCAACGGATCTGGCGATGCGCAGTGGTCACCCGAATGACATCAATCGTGCCGAGCCCCCTGTTCGTCGTGCCAAGACCCCGGTGCGTACCGGCGGAACGCCGACGCAGCCGATGGGGCATCCACCCCGCCACAAGCGCAAACCGCCGCCCGTCGCAAGAGGGGCGGCGCTCTGCGCGACAAGAGTGGGATCAGTAAAGCTTGGGCGGCAGGGTCTGGCTGCGCATGCGCTTGTGATGACGCTTGACCGCTGCTGCAAGCTTGCGCTTGCGCTCGGCCGTGGGCTTCTCGTAGAACTCACGAGCACGCAATTCGGTCAGGAGACCGGTTTTCTCAACGGTACGCTTGAAACGACGGATCGCAACCTCGAACGGTTCATTTTCCTTGACGCGAATGGCTGGCATCGACTCTTCCCAAGTTCAAAAATTCTGGACGACAACGAAGGGCGCCATTATAAGCACACTCCCGTCGAAGTTCCAAGCAAAGCCAAAGCCCGGCACCCCTGACACATGACCCTGCCGAATCGGAGCCGATCGCCGCCGCCCCGTTGCAGACACGCGACCGAGACATGACGAAGTGGTCGCCCCGCGCGGCATTCGAGTCGAGGACAAAGGCATGCGCACGGCCGACAGTCCTGATGCCTGTCGATGGGTACCCCCTGCGATGCCCCGGTGCTCGAACCAGTCCGCACGATTCCGGTGCACCGCGTGTGCCAGGACCTGACTGCCCAGATGCAACACGCGGCAAGTTCAGAAAGTGGCTATCGCTGGACACCCGCGGCGGGTCTTGGGGCTGACGGGAGCCGTCCGGCCGTCGATCCGGACCAATCTGCGACATGCGGCCAACCGCCTGCAAACCGTACGTTGCTCGCCCTGCGCCACCACCATGCATCGGGCCTCTTCCTCAACTCGCCAGCGGCGCGAAGAGGGCCGAGATGTCTTCGCTGCCGAACTTGGCTTCGACGCCATGATCGGCCGACAGAATGCGGGCCGCAAGTTCGGCCTTGCCCTCCTGCAAGGCGAGGATCTTCTCCTCGATGCTGCCGGCAACGATCAACTTGTATACGAAGACCGGCTTGTCCTGACCGAGCCGATGCGCCCGATCGGTCGCCTGATTCTCGGCCGCAGGGTTCCACCAGGGATCGAAGTGGATCACCGTATCCGCAGCCGTCAGATTCAGGCCAACGCCGCCGGCACGCAGGCTGATCAGGAAGATGGGCACCTCACCCGACTGGAAGCGGCGGACCTGCTCCTCGCGATCGCCCGTATCACCGCAGAGCAGGGCGTAGTCGAGGGCGAGGAGGCGCAGTTCCCTGGCAATCAGCGACAGCATGCTGGTGAACTGCGAGAACAGCAGGATCTTCCTGCCCTCCTCGACCAGCTCCGGCAACATCGTCATCAGGAGATCCAGCTTGGCTCGTTCCTTGAGCTTCTGCGCCGACTTGGACTTGAGCAGCCGCGGGTCGCAACAGACCTGCCGCAACTTCAGCAGAGCATCGAGAATGACGATCTGGCTGCGATTGAATCCCTTGCTGGCGATTTCCTGGCGTACCTTGGCGTCCATTGCGACACGGACGGTCTCATAGAGATCGCGCTGACCACCAGCCAACTCCACCCTGCGCACGATGATTGTCTTTGGCGGCAGCTCGCGCGCCACTTCCTCCTTCTTGCGGCGGAGGATGAACGGACGCACACGCCGGGCCAGCAGCTCGCGTCGCCTGACGTCCCCCTGCTTCTCGATCGGCGTCCGCCAGTACTTGGCAAAAGTCTGGTTGCTGCCGAGAAAGCCTGGCAGGAGAAAGTCAAACTGGCTCCAGAGTTCGCCCAGGTGGTTCTCGAGCGGCGTTCCGGTGAGGCAGAGACGGTGCCGCGCTTCGATCCGACGCACCACTTCAGCACCCTGACTGCGTGCATTCTTCACGGTCTGCGCCTCGTCGAGAATGAGCAGGTGGTAGGCGTACCGGGTCAGATCGTTGACGTCCCGCCACAGCAACGGGTAGGTCGTCAACACCACATCATGGGTCGGGATGTCTGCGAAGCGGCTCTTGCGTTCTGGTCCATGCAAGGACAGGAGCGACAGCCCGGGGGCGAAGCGTGCGGCCTCGTTGGTCCAGTTGAAGATCAGTGAGGTGGGCAGGACGATGAGCGCCGGCCGGTCGAGCCGCCCCGACTCCTTTTCCAACAACAGGTGTGCCAGTGTCTGCGCCGTCTTGCCCAGACCCATGTCGTCGGCGAGAATTCCGGCAAGATTCTGTTCGCGCAGGAACTGCAGCCACGCCAGCCCCTCGGTCTGGTAGTGGCGCAGTTCCAGACCAAGTCCACGTGGTGGCACGATATGGCTGATGCCCTGCGCCGCACTCAACTGCTCGGCAAGTGCCAGCACGTCCTTCTGGCCCCTGAACCGCCAACGCGTGCTGTCATTGAGTTCGCTCAGGCGCGGCGCATCGAAACGGGAAAGGCGCAGGCTGGTGCCGCCAGTGAACCCCTCGAAGAGATCGATCAGGGTCGCCGCCAACGGTTTCAGACGCCACGCCGGGACGCGAATTCTCAGGCCGGCAGTCGTCACCAGTTCGACCATTTCGCCGTCAGCGACCTGCTCCAGCAAAGCAGCGTCGAGCCAACGCCCGTCACGCCGGAAGAGACCGGCCAGAAGGGGCGCAAGTGGCAGACGCTCGCCTTCCACAACGATCCCCATGTCGAGTTCAAACCAGCCCGGCCCGGACTCAGTCAGATCGGCATCCCAAGCCTCCACCTCGAGCAGACGATGGCGAAACTCCATGGCGAAGTCGATCTGCCAACCACGGCTGCGCAGTTGCCCCAGGTGCTCACGCATGAACAGCGGCCAGCTGCTCTCCTGCGCCAAGCCGTATGCATTGTCTGGCGGTCTACCGAAAGTGTGCAGCACGTAGCCCGGAATCTTTTCCAGATCGACCTTCGCCAGTTCAGACATCAACTCCTCTTCGCGCGCACGCTGGCGCTCGATGCGAACCATCTCACCGTTCGCCAGGATGGTGAAGTCACGCCGGTCTTCGGGAATCACCTCGACATCCTCGTAGCGAAACGTTGCCAAGGCGACATCGAAGGGTCCACCGCCGTAGACAGTGGAGTAGTCCCGCCAAGCACGATTCCCATGTGTCTGGAGGGTCCGCAGACGCAGCACGGCGACCGGCTCGGAAACGATGCAACGGCTATCGACACTCGCCTGCTCCGGGTCCCGGGGCAGATCGATGGCGGGCTCGGCGAGGGCCTCGCCGACGAGTGCTGCAGCGGTAGGCGACAAGGGGGGCAGCGAGAACAGGCGAGCGACGACGGCCGGATTGCCGCCAACCTGCAGGGGACCGACCAGACGCCGGTCGAGATCGACGAACCACGGCTGCGGCAGCGGGATCACCAGACCACCTGCCGGCTCTGTCAGCAGCGTCGCCAACTGCCGCCCCTCGCCGGCCTGCCGCCAGCCCAGGGCCGCCGGACGCGGCGCTGCGAGGGTGAGGAAGGAGTGATCGTCCCCACGACACAGGCGGCCGGTCTTCGCCATCAGCTGCAGCGCTTCGCCGCCATGTCGCGGCCCGAGCCCGAAGGCATGCAGGCCCGTGTCAACAGCGCGTTCAGCCCACAGCAGTCGCAGGATCGGGCGATCCTCGTCGCTCACGAAGCGAAGGGCTTTCGCGAGCGCACGATCGATGGTCCACAACTCGGTGGCACCCTCGGGCTCGCGGCCCTTGTGAACAGTGACCCCGAAACCCGTCAGATCAGCCGTCCAATGCAGCAGGTAGAACAGTTGCTGACGGCCCGCAGCAGGACCGCGGTCCTTCTTGCTCACGGCCAACGCCACCCGGCGCAACTCCTCGGTCCACGACAGCGCACCGACGTCACCCTTGCTGACCGGCAGCGATCGTTCGACCGGCTTATCCACGCGGCAGCCCCGACGGCCCGGCGACACAAGCCTCGCGCCAGACGGTACGACCTGAGGAGCAAGCGATCGCAGGCTCGCTCAAGCTCCTGACCCGCAGCCAGGCGGGCAGCTGATTGCCCGTGTCGCGCAACGCGAAGCGGCGCATTGGCGGCAACCGCGAGACGGAAGCCAGCGTCGGGCAGCACGCTCCGGCAAGGGCAGACACCGTGCTTTCCTTCCTCCCTTCCTCAATCGCGGAAGTTGCCGTAGCGGACCGGAAAATCGGTGATCTCCTTTGTGACCAATGCGATGCAGGCCTGCAACTCATCCCGCTTGGCGCCACTGACGCGTACCGCATCGCCCTGTATCGATGCCTGTACCTTGAGCTTCGAGTCCTTGATCAGCTTGACGATCTTCTTCGCCAGTTCCGACTCGATGCCAATCCGGATCTTCAGATCCTGCTTGACCTTGTTGCCCGAGACGCGCTGCACCGGCTGATGATCGAGCCGCTTGGTGCTTTCCTTTTCCTTCTTTTCCATCGCCGGGAAGAGGAGATCCCTGATCTGGCCGAGCTGGAATTCGGAGTCACCGTGCACGGTGATGACCTTGTCCTTGTCGTTGAGCTCCACCCGGGCGCTCGTGCCCTTGAAGTCATAGCGATTGTCGATGGCACGCCGGGTGACATCGAGGGCGTTGTGCAACGCCGCCATGTCGGCTTCGGAAGAAAAATCGAATGAAGGCATAGTGCATCCAGTTTTCGGTCGAAGAGGCCGCGAAACGCGGCCCCACGCCGCCAGCCGCGGCAGTTGAACAGTCTACAGCCCCCAGAGCTTTTCCATGATCGTCTTGGCAATGAAGCCCAGCATGCCGAATGACAGGACGAAAAAAAGAATGATCGTGCCGGTCTTGCCGGCCTTTGACTTCCAGGCGATCTCGCCGATGATGAACAGCATGAAGAGCATGAAGGCACCGACCCCGAAGGTCATGCCGAAGTCCGAGATCTGTTCTTCGGTCAGGCCAAACATCGGCGCCGTCTTTCTCTCAGGCCGCACATCGACCGATCATCCCGGGATCATTGCCGGCGAGCAGCGAGTCTGGCCGCAATGCGCATCCGCAGGGCGTTGAGTTTGATGAACCCGGCAGCATCCTTCTGGTCATAGGCGCCGGCGTCATCCTCGAAAGTCGCGATCGTCGAGTCAAAAAGCGAATCGGTCGCCGAGTCGCGGCCAACGACGATCACGTTGCCCTTGTAAAGCTTCACCCGCACCCAGCCGTTCACCGCCAGTTGCGTATGGTCGATCAGTTTCTGCAGCGCCAGCCGTTCCGGGCTCCACCAGTAGCCGTTGTAGATCAGGCTGGCGTAGCGCGGCATCAGGTCATCCTTCAGGTGCGCCACCTCGCGGTCGAGAGTGATCGACTCGATGGCGCGGTGTGCCGGCAGCAGGATCGTGCCGCCAGGCGTTTCGTAGCAGCCACGCGACTTCATGCCCACATAGCGGTTCTCGACGAGATCAATGCGACCGATCCCGTGCTTGCCGCCCAGCTCATTCAAGCGCCCGAGCAACCCGTGTGCCGGCAACCGCTGGCCGTTGATGGCCACCAGATCACCACATTCGAACTCGAGATCGAGGTACTCGGCCGCATCGGGCGCCGTCTCCGGCGAGACGGTCCAGCGCCACATCGATTCCTCGGCTTCGGCTGCAGGATCCTCGAGGTGACGTCCCTCGTAACTGATGTGCAGCAGGTTGGCGTCCATCGAATACGGAGAACCACCCTGGCGATGCTTCATCTCGACGGGGATGCCGTGCTCCTCGGCATACGCCAGCAATTTCTCGCGCGACAGCAGATCCCACTCGCGCCAAGGCGCGATGATCCGGATGTCGGGCCGCAACGCGTAGGCCCCAAGCTCGAAGCGAACCTGGTCGTTGCCCTTGCCGGTCGCGCCATGCGCCACCGCGTCGGCAGCGGTCAGATTGGCAATCTCGATCATGCGCTTGGCAATCAGCGGCCGGGCAATCGACGTGCCGAGCAGGTATTCGCCCTCATAGACCGTGTTGGCGCGAAACATCGGGAAGACGAAGTCGCGGACGAACTCCTCACGCAGGTCTTCAATGTAGATGTTCCCTGCAGCGATGCCGAGCTTCAGCGCTTTCGGACGCGCCGCCTCGAGCTCCTCGCCCTGTCCGAGATCGGCGGTAAAGGTCACGACCTCGCAGTGATAGGTATCCTGCAACCACTTCAGGATGACGGATGTATCGAGGCCGCCGGAGTAGGCAAGGACGGCTTTGCGAATCTGACTCATGTTCTTTCTCCTGGCGAACCGGATGATGATACATCGACGCGCCCGCACAACAGGTACTCCAGCAGCGCTTTCTGTGTGTGCATGCGGTTTTCGGCCTCATCCCAGACGACGCTCTGCGGCCCATCGATGACCTCTGCCGAAACCTCCTCGCCCCGATGGACCGGCAGGCAGTGCATGAACAGCGCCTGCGGACCGGCCAAGCGCATCATTTCCCGATTCACCTGCCAAGCGGCGAAGGCGCGCCGCCGGTCATCGTTCTCCGCTTCGAAGCCCATCGAGGTCCACACATCGGTGGTCACCAGGTCAGCCTGCCGTACTGCTGCCAGAGGGTCGGCAAACTGTTCGAAATGTCTGGTCCCCTGCAGACCGAGGCGCTCGGGGACGACCTCATAGCCTGGGGGGGTGGACACGTGGACCCGGAAGTCGAGCACTTCCGCCGCCTGTAGCCAGGTATTGCAGACATTGTTCGAATCGCCGATCCAGGCGACCGTCCTGCCCTGGATCGGTCCGCGATGCTCGATATAGGTGAAAACGTCCGCAAGAATCTGGCACGGATGATACTCGTTGGTCAGACCATTGATCACCGGCACACGCGAAAACGCCGCAAAGCGCTCGATGATCGCCTGCTCGAAGGTCCTGATCATCACGATATCACTCATGCGCGAGATCACCTGCGCCGCATCTTCAACCGACTCCCCACGCTGCAGTTGCGAGTCCCGACTGTTGAGGTAAATCGCCGAGCCACCGAGCTGTTGCATGCCGGCCTCGAACGAAAGCCGGGTGCGCGTGCTGGCCTTTTCGAAGATCATGACGAGAGTGCGATCGCTTAGCGGCCAGTACTTGCGAAAGGCCTTGAACTCGGCCTTGATCCAACGCGCTCGTTCGAACAGATGATCGAACTCCGCACGCGTGAAGTCCTTGAACTGGAGGAAATGCCGAGGGCGGTCCATGGTCGATCTCTAGGTCGAGGCGAGAAAGGCACGGATGAGAACCGCGAGGCGCGACGTCAGTTCACGTCCTTCATCGGGGCTGAAGGTCAGCGGTGGCAGAAGGCGAATGACCGTATCTGCCGTCACGTTGATCAGCAAGCCGGCCTGCAACGCCCGCAGCACCAGTTCGCCGCATGGGCGATCAAGCTCGATGCCGATCATCAGACCCTGGCCGCGAATCTGCACCACGCCTCGGCAATCCGCCAGTGCCGTGGCCAGTCCGTTGCGGATCAACTCGCCGACGAACCGCGCGTGATCGATCAACCCTTCCCTCTCGATCACTTCGATGGTGGTCAATGCCGCGATTGACGCCAGCTGATTGCCGCCGAACGTAGAGCCATGCTTGCCCGGCTGGAAAAGGCCCTTCGCCAACCCGGCAGCAAGGCAGGCGCCGATCGGCACCCCGCCGCCCAGCCCCTTGGCCATCGTCACCACATCCGGACGGACGCCGGAATGCTGGAAAGCAAACCATGTCCCGGTGCGGCCCATCCCGCATTGAACCTCGTCGCAGATCAGCAACCAGCCCCGGTCGTCGCACAATGCCCGCAGACCACGCTGGAATTCGATATCGGCGGCATTGATTCCACCCTCGCCCTGGACGATTTCGAGCATCACGGCAACGACGTTCTGGTTCGCGCGGGCCAGTGTTCTGATCGCTTCGAGGTCATTGTAGCGAACGCGCACGAAGCCCGCGACGAGCGGCTCGAAGCCGGCCTGCGCCTTGCGGTTGCCGGTAGCGGACAGGGTCGCCATGGTCCGGCCATGGAAGGCCCTCTCCATCACGATCGTCACTGGACTGTCCACCCCTTGCCGGTGGCCGTGCAGGCGGGCCAGTTTGATCGCCGCCTCATTGGCTTCGCAACCGGAATTGCAGAGGAAGACTTCTTCCATTCCGGAAAGGACCGCCAGCTTGTCCGCCAGGCGCTCCTGCTCAGGAATCCGGTAGAGATTCGAAGCGTGCAGCAGACGCGAAGCCTGCGTCGCGATCGCCTCGACCAGCGCCGGGTGACGGTGTCCCAGCGTATTGACTGCGATTCCCGACAGGGCATCAAGGTAGACCTTGCCCTCGGTGTCGGTCAGCCAGCTGCCTTCGCCGTGACTGAAAGCGACCGGCAAACGGCTGTAGGTATTCATCAGATGGGACATTGAGCACAAACCCATTGCGCAGACGTCAAAACTGAAACGGCGGCTCGCGCCGCCGGACACATGCGTTCTCACCCAGGACCGGAAACTGTTCCCCGCGGACACATTGCCGAGGTTGCAGGGACCGGCCTACAGGCCAAGGATTCTAAGCGATAACGCCCGCGATGTGTAGCGGGCACGGGGAAAATAGCTACCTGCGGATGAGATTCCAGATCGTCTCGATGCCCCCGACAACGAGATCGGAGAGTTCCGTCTCCAGCACGTCCTTCCTCGCCTGCCGCGAATGCAACGACTTCTGGCGCTCGTTGGCAATCAGCGCATCGGCGATGGCGTGTGGATCGGCCGCCTCCTGGCGGCGGGCCTTGCTGCCGAAGTCAGCGAGAGCCGTGCGCACGGCATCGGGATCGAGAATGACGATCGGCGAGCGGCAATGGTTGCAGACGTGATCGCGAGTGATATCCACCGGCGCGCCGCAGCTTGCACAGCGGATCGTCCGCACCCTGCGCGCCAGATCGGTCACCTCGCCGCCATTGAGCTGGCGGACGAACCCCTTTTCGATCATGAACGCCGCGAATGCGCTGTAGCGGCCGTGCCGCTGCGGACAGCGGCCATAGGCGAAGCGACCGGCACGGGTACTGTCCAGACAGTTCAGCAGGGATTCCCGGCAGCGCGGACAACGCAGGACTGTCGACCACGGCTGGCGCTGGTCAACCTGATGCTCGTGCAGCAGACGAAAGAGGTCGAGTACGCCCGCTGGTGCCAGCTGCGCGCTCTCGTGCTCGTCGAACCAGATGCCCTGACAGGCAAAGCAGATGTCGAGCAAGACTTCACCACCAAGCTGGCGTTTGAAACGATGTACAGCCATCGCTGCGCCGCAACTGGGGCAGGTACTGCCTTGTTCGATGCGCCCGCGCGGCGTATTGGTTTGCTGGTTCATGGCGGTGGACGAGCAGATGAGAAGAGACGGTGAGCGCGACCGGGTCGTGACCTCGCAACAGACCACCGAGGCCATGGGTACGGCAGTATAGCTGCAGCAGCGTGGTCGCAAGAAGCCGACCGCTCAGCCATGCAGGCGACGAACCCAGAAGACCTCGTGGCGCCGCACCGACTTGCGGAAAAACTCGTTGTCGCCGGTTGCGGGCCAGCTGCGGCCGGCAAGCGCTCGCTGGATCTGTCGCCGCAACCGCAGCTTGCAGCGCAGCCCACCCTGCAGATCATGCTGCATGGCCAGAGCCATCGCCTTGTCGAGCTGTGCAGCCGAGCTCAGCAGCGGGCTCCAGAGGCCATCCGCCGGCAGCGCCGTCAATGCTGGTGGCAATGCCGTGCCATTCCCGGCCGGACCCATTGGCCAGCGGTCGTTGTCATGCAGGTGATTGGCGTACAGCAGCGCGACTTCCGGCTGCCAGGCCGACTGCTGCATCGCCAGTTCGAGCGCCCGCGTGGCGGCGACATGGTCGACGTGCGGATCGAGCTGCGGGTGCGGGGTGACGACGACTTGCGGCCGGAAGTGGTCGATCAGTGCCGCCAGGTCGGCGACGAGGTTGCCACCGCACGGCAGCCCATCGGCATCGGCGGGCAGTGACAACGGGTTGTGGCGGCGAGCTTCGCGCACATCCGCGTCACCTGACTCGCGCGAAGGGAACGGCGATCCGGGGTCAGCCAGCATCGCCGACAGCTGCATGCAGTGGTAGCCCAGTTGCACGCAGCGGCTCTGCGGGACTCCGCCCCACAGTGGCACAGCCAGGCTGTCCCAGGTGCGCAGGCGTCCCTTCAGACGTGCCGCAGCAGCGGCATCGAGACCCAGGCGCCGGTAGCTCCCGGCCTCGGTTTCACCCTGCGTCAGGGTGACGATCGCCACACTGGCCGCCCGCCGGTAGAGACCGAATGCCGCCAGCTCGGCATCGTCCGCATGCGGCGCCACGATCATCATCCGTTTTTCGGCGTAGTCCGGATTGCGCAGGACGTAGAGTGTCGCGCTCGCCGACAGGCGGCAATGGCAGCCTCGGATCCGCAGCTCTCCTGCGGCCAGCGCCGCCTCCTGCCCCGACAGGTTGAGAAAGCGTCGCCCACGAACGCCACGCTCGAAGTCCTGCCGGTCGCCACCGATCAAGACGTGTGGGTCGAGCCAGCGGCCAAGCCAGGAACTGATCAGCCGCAGCTCGAGAAACAGCGTGTCGCCGCTGGCCAGCGGCGCGGTCAGCGTCACCCGTCCCTCGTCCAGCGAAACCGTTTGCTGCGCCGTCCCATCCGGGAAGTGGTATTGGTAATCAGCGCGTGGCGAATAGAAGAGGTGATCGGCAAACCAGGCCTCGTGCGCGACCCAGCCGCACAGCAACAGCAACACCGCCAGCCACCAGGCCACGAAGACGGCTGTTGCCACCAGAAAGGAGGCGCCGCACAGCAGGAAGAGGCGCTTGTGCCGGCGGTGGCGCGACAGCAGCTGTTGCTTGCGAGGACTCATGGTTGCAAGCGCATCCCTGCGCCGGCCTCAGGTTCGGTAGGCGGGCGTGCGCTGGCACCAACGATCCTTGTAGCCACCGTCAGCGCGGCCAAAGGAATAGCGCAATGGTTTGCCTGCCGCCAGGGCTTCTGCGCGCGCAGCCTGGGCATTGACGAAGGTCAGCACGCTTCCCGGGCTGAACTCGCTGTGCTGCGGATCGACCCCGCCGTTGATGTACTCGAGCGAAATCCATTTCGGCGCTTCCACGCGGTAAAGAATCTGGATGGCTATCGGCTGCCCATCACGCAAGAGCAGCGAACCCGTCATGAACTCGCGCAACAACCCAAACACCTCGGCTAGATGCGACTCGCCCCGGGGCGCAAAGCCCCAGCGGCGGCGAAAAAGGTCCGCATAGATTGCCGCCTGCTCCGTTGGTGAATAGCCCGCAAGCGGGCGCAAGCGGCCTCCGCGTTCCTCGAGTCGCCGCAGTTCCCGCCGCTGATTGTAGAGGAACTTCGCCGAGCAGTCGTGCAGCGGACGCAGCAGAGCCAGCTCTTCGGGTTGCGGCCGCAGCGTACTGATCTGGCCACGGTTGAGTTCGGACACGTAACGCATCCGCCAGCGCACCGGTACCTGTACGCCAGCGGCAAGCGGCAGGATGACCTCGGAATTGCCCAGGTCGAACAGTCCGCGTTGGCCGCGCTTCTTCAGAACCTCCTTCGACAAGGCGAGGTGGCTCTCCCAGCAGGCGATTCCGGCCAGCAGCTCGCCGCCTGCAAACCAGCCAAGGTAG